>ERZ827488.19-NODE-19-length-207498-cov-45.096802_pt1 | contig 207498 bp, 169 predicted proteins | sample MGYA00519771_ERZ827488 | MGnify/ENA primary metagenome ERZ827488 (study PRJEB31778, sample SAMEA3449323) | human gut metagenome | biome: human gut; feature: human-associated habitat; material: faeces | place: United Kingdom | collected 2010/2012 ... | reverse complement strand
CCGGAGAGATGCAAGGTGTCAAGTTCACATGTGACCAACTGACCTTTAGCGGTTCCAAGATTGACCGTCAGTTCAGTTACCTGAACATCGACCAGGAACTGAGATATAACGCTCTTTCCGCTACCATGAACCGTCAGGTACAGGCAGCAACCATACGCGAGGAACCTCGGCATGAATACCAGCAGGAGAATCATTCCGGCATCAGTGTGGGATTGTTCACACCCTCTCCTACGGATTATGATACGGAGGAAGCGATACAGGCCAACCGGCTTAAAAAGAAGAAAAAGAAACCGAAACGCAAGCGAGGTTTCAGTCTATAATCAATTTTTTATTAACCATCAAAATTCAAATTATTATGAACTATTCCGATTTTATTTATGATTTCAATCTCTATTTGTGTGAGAGATTCGGTTACAGAAACTGTTGTTCCGTCATACACAACGCCAACGGCATTTGTGTTTCTGTCCATGTAGGCGAAATGGATTTATACATCCGTTTCTGGGAATACAGTTGCGGCGTTGGCAGCATCCCCGACTGGAGCATTATCATTGTGCGCAGCAACTTCAAACGAAACCAACAGGAAAATCTGAAAGACCTTGCCCGCTTCTTCAAGGAGTACGCCCCGCGCTATGGGTACAAATACCTCTGCACCGAAGATGATGATTACAAGTATTATCAGACCCTTGGTCTGAAACTTATCCACAGAGGATTTTTCAGACAATATAATTATGGGTTGTCGTTGAAGGAGTTGGAGGTGTAATGTGGATTTTAAAAAAAGGAGAGGTTTTTCTCTCCTTTTTTATTTTGTAAATCCATTATTTGCCGTTAATAGAGAGGGAAAGTACAGTTGTCCTTCGATATTATTCAGTCCGAATTTTTATAAATAACATACAACAAAGTAAAGAACAAACTACTTCATTTGGGACTTATAGTCCATATATGTTTTCCCTATTAACTGTACCTCCTTACTAATCGTATTTTTAAGTATTGCCTTGGTTATGTTTTGTGCATCAATTTTAATCTGTTTTGTTTCTGTATGATTCTCATATTCAAACTTGATTTCTTTAATCTTGATATTTCCGCAATCTGTTTTTATATAAGCATCGTCAAATGGAAATACATAGTCTTTATTTTGTTCGCAATTTTCAGGTAATTCTTCTTCTAATTTCTGTATATCTGTAATAATCTCATCTTTTGCATTTCTAATCTTATTTTCTTTAGTTGTTAAAGGAATATGGGTTGCATTAATCCATTTGTTGCTACTAGGCGAAAGACTCAAACAGTCCAGTCGTTTTTTATATAATTGGATATTAAAATCATGTGCTTTAGCCCAATCTTCATCAACCTGAAAAAGTCTATGTCTAACAGGACTATCAATAGTTAATGTGGTTTCAGCAACAATAGCCTCTCCCTCTTCCGGTTCTCTTAATTCCATTAAATCAATCCTGTAATGCTCACCAAACTTCTTTGCACCTTCCTGATAACCCTTTCTGGTAACCATTATACCTTTGACATCTCCCAAATCATAAAGAACACCAAAAAAGTCTCTCACTTTACCAATAGATACTGTGTGGTTATAATTCTTACACTCTATTACAATCTTAAATGTGGTATTATCATATTGATATTCCCAGTACACATCTATTTGATGCTTCTGGCCTGACTTTCCAGTCAATTTCACATTATGCTTAACATCTATATTCTTTACATACAAATTCTTCAAAATCTCATTATAAATCTCTTGAGTAAATTTCTCATATTCAATATTATCATTCATAAAAATCAATTTTAAGATTGTCTATACTTCAAAAGTAAACAATTTATCTTAATCAAAATCTCTTAGATGCATTGTTCTCGGCCATAATACCGTAAAAATTGAATTATACGCAATAAAAATTCCTTCTACATCTAATTATTAATTAAAACTCAATTGCTCTTTTAGGCAAAAGGATTATATTTGTATTATTGTTAATTAAAGATGAGATATGCCCAACAAAAAAATAAACCGAATCAAAGTGATGCTCGCCGAGAAGGAAAAGACCAATAAATGGCTGGCAGAGCAAGTGGGGAAAGATCCTGCTACCATCTCCAAATGGTGTACCAATACGGCACAACCTAGTTTGGAAATGCTATTTCAAATAGCTAAAGTACTTAACGTGGAGGTTAAGGACCTGCTAAGAGAGTCTGATGAATGAGATTCCTATATACTAAGTATTCTCAATAAATGCAGAATGTCTGCATTCTTTATTTACATCTTTGCTTATGATATTCACACATAGAGTAAGCTATTTTTAAAATTGATTTTATGAACAAACAACAACTTGCCAATAAGATATGGGCATCTGCCAACAAGATGCGCTCCAAGATAGAAGCCAACGAATACAAAGATTATATTCTTGGCTTGATTTTCTATAAATTTCTGTCAGACAATGAGGTGAACTATCTGAACAGTATCGGATGGACTGATGAGGATATTGTGACACTTGTAGAAGATCATGAGAATCAGGAAGCAGTTATGATGATGGAGTATTGCAGAAACAACATTGGCTACTTCATTGAATACCAAAATCTGTTTGCTACCTGGCTGAAGCCCAATTCTGAATTTAGTGTAGCCGACTTGAGCGGAGCACTCAGCAGTTTCGACCGTCTGATTAGCCCTCATTACAAACATGTCTACGAGAACATCTTCAAGACTTTACAGGCTGGCCTGAGTAAACTGGGTGAGAACCCAGCCTCGCAGACACGTGCCATTAAGGATCTCATCAAGCTAATCAAGGACATTCCCACAGACGGTCGTCAGGACTATGACGTGCTGGGATATGTATATGAATATCTTATCAGTAACTTTGCAGCCAATGCCGGGAAAAAGGCTGGAGAGTTCTATACGCCTCACGAGGTGGCTATCTTGATGTCTGAAATTGTGGCTGAACACCATAAGAATAAAGACAAAATTGAAATTTATGACCCTACAAGCGGTTCAGGTTCCTTGCTGATTACCATCGGTAAATCGGTTGGGCGTCATATCGAAGACAAGAACAAGGTGAAATACTATGCGCAGGAGCTGAAGGAAAACACCTACAACTTGACCCGTATGAATCTGGTGATGCGTGGTATCAAACCAGACAACATCAATACTCGTTGTGCCGACTCTCTGGAAGAGGACTGGCCTTTGCAGACTGACGGTGGAGATATCGGAAAACCGCTTTACGTGGATGCTGTTGTCAGCAATCCTCCCTATTCGCAACAGTGGGATGCCAACGACCGTGAACTGGATCCGCGTTTTAAGGATTATGGTGTAGCTCCTAAAAGCAAAGCCGACTACGCCTTTCTGCTTCATGAACTCCATCACCTTAAACCAGACGGTATCCTGACAATTGTACTTCCTCACGGTGTTCTCTTCCGTGGTGATGCCGATGAAAATAGTGAAGGGGAAGGCAAAATACGTCGCAACTTGATTGAGAAGAACAACATCGATGCCATTATCGGACTGCCGGCCAATATCTTCTTTGGTACAGGTATCCCTACCCTCATCATGGTGCTCAAACAGCATCGTGACAATGACGACGTGTTGATTATCGATGCCTCAAAGGGTTTTGTCAAGGAAGGAAAAAACAACAAGCTGCGCGAATGTGACATCAAACGTATTGCCGATACGGTACGCGACCGTAAAACAGTTCCCGGATATTCCCGTACAGTGTCCCGTGATGAAATCCGTCAAAACGGTTACAATCTGAACATCCCTCGTTATGTAGATTCCAGTGATCCTGTTGAGAAGTTCGACATCTATGCCACCATGTTCGGAGGCATTCCTCACAGCGAGATTGATGAACTTCAAAAATATTGGGACACATTCCCTTCTTTGCGCGAAGAATTGTTTATTGCGGATGCAGACAAACCTTATTCACAGTTGAAGACCGAAGATACTCAATCGTTTATAGAACAGAATGCAGACGTAAAAGCCTTCCAGCAGATGTTTGCACAGGCTTTCGGAGGTTTTGCCGATAGTGTTCATCATCGGCTGATTGATCAGATAGCGACTGCAAATCCCCAGAAAGAGTTGGATGCTATTTCCGATGATATTTTTGCCCGTTTGCATGGGATGCCTCTCATCGACCGATATGCAGCCTATCAAGCGTTAGCTGACAACTGGCAGGGCATTACCAACGATATTGAGACCATACAGCAGGAAGGCATTGAAGCGGTAAGAGTGGTAGAACCTGCTTATAAACTGGTAAAGAAAGGCGACGAAGAAATTGAAGTGCCAGATGGTTTGAAAGGGCGCATCATTCCTTTTGACTTGGTACAACAGGAGAAATTTCAGGACGATTTGAAAGCAATTGCCGATTTGCAGATGCGAGTAGAAGAGATCTCCGGTGAACTGGATGAAATCCGTGAAAACTTCTCGGAAGAGGAGTCTGAGGCTTATTTGGATAGTGAAAAGGAAAATGCCTTTGATAAGAAAGCCATTACTGCGGGAGCAAAAGCCAAGAAGGATGAGGTGGAAGCAGAAACTAAAGAGAAACTGAAGAAGATTGTCAAACTCTGGGAGGAACAGAAAAACAAGAACAAACAAATTAAGGAAGCCAAGCAGACTCTTATCGACAAAACTGTAAAAGCGATAGAAAATCTTTCAGACGAAGATATTTCTCTATTCCTACATAAAAAATGGATTGATCCTATTGTTTATGGTATTGATGAAACGCTCGCTGAGGTCTTATCTACTTTTGAAGATAAAGTGTGTGCATTAGGGAAAAAGTATGCCGTAAGTTACAAGCATTTGAATGAGGACGTGGAAAAATCTCAAAAAGAATTGTCAGGTCTTATTAATGAACTGACCGGAGATGAGTTTGCGATTTTGGGGCTTAATGAGTTGATTAATGATGAAAAGAAGTAAATGTATGAATGTGCCGGAGATAAGATTTAAGGAGTTCTGTGATTACTATAGTGATGTTCTTCTTGAGAAGTGCCTATCAGTTAGTAATAAAAAAAATAACAAATTAGAATATAAAAAGGAAGACGCTCTTTCTGTTTCTGATGAATTTGGCGTTGTAAATCAGATAGAGCATTTGGGTAGAAGTTATACAGGAAACAATATATCCACTTATAAAATTTTGAATAAATGGCAGATAGTATATACAAAGTCTCCCCTAAAGCTAAAGCCTTTTGGAATAATTAAAGTAAATAACAACAAACCAGGAATAGTTTCAGTTTTATATGCAATATACGATGTTAAAGAGGGCTTCGATCCTAACTATATCAGTGTTTACTTTGAGCCTAATTTCAGACTTAATAAATACCTTCTACCTCTCATAAATAAAGGTGCAAAAAACACTATTAATATTAGTGATGAAACGGCCCTATCTGGTGAAGTGCATATACCATTATCTTATACAGAACAACAAAAGATAGCATCCTATTTCCAATCATTAGACTCATTAATTCAAACCACTTCAAAGAAACTTGCGTCTTTAAAACGAATAAAGGCGGCAAGCCTACAATCTATGTTCCCACAAGAAGGAGAAACTGTACCTAAAGTAAGATTTAAAGGATTTGAAGGAGAATGGGATTTCGTCACAGCTGGCGAAGTGTTTAGAACAACAAACGTAAGAAATCGTCCTGATTTACCCGTTTTATCAGCTACTCAAGATAAAGGAATGGTTAAAAGAAGTGATATTGGATATCAGGTATTTCATGATAAATCAAATGAAACGACCTATAAACATATTTTACCAGGCCAATTTATTATACATCTGAGATCATTTCAAGGAGGATTTGCTCATTCTAATATTGAAGGAATTGTATCTCCTGCATATACTGTAATGGAATTCAAAAATAAGGAATTTCATTATGATTATTTCTGGAAATATATTTTTACATCTAAAGAATTTATAAAACGATTAGAACTTATTACTTACGGAATTAGAGATGGCCGTACAATAAGTTTTGATGAGTTTAAAGAGATGGATTTTTTTATACCTTCAAAACTAGAACAACAAAAAATAGCATCCTATTTCTGTAATCTTGATAAACAAATCTCTCTCCAAACCCAGCGCCTTGAGAAGTTAAAACAAATCAAGGCAGCTTGTCTGGATAAAATGTTTGTATAAATATCATTCAAACCTTTAAGGAAGTAAATATGGATAATATAAACGACATACAATATTTCGTCAAGGAAAGTCAGTTTGAACAAGCCTTGGTTGACCTTCTCCCCCATCATGGTTGGGAAAAGGAAGTCCTTGTACAACCCACAGAAGAAGATTTGATTCAGAACTGGGCCAAGATTCTCTTCGACAACAACAGAGACATCAATAAATTGGGCAATTGTCCGCTTACCGCAAGTGAGATGCGCCAAATCATCGATCAGGTGAATCTGTGCGACAGCCCATACGCCATGAATATGTTTATCAATGGCGGACAGGTATGCATCAAACGCGACAACCCCGCCGATACCAACAATTACGGCAAGGAAGTTTATCTGAAGATTTTCGATGCACGTGAAATCAGTGCCGGACAGAGTCGCTATCAGATTGCCCGACAACCTCGTTTCAAGGCTTCGCACCCGTTGGGCGGTGACCGACGGGGCGATGTGATGTTGCTCATCAATGGCATGCCGGTAATTCATATCGAACTGAAGCGTTCAAAAGTAGATGTGAGTCAGGCTACCTTCCAGATTAAGCGTTATACCCACGAAGGCGTATTCAGCAACGGTATCTTTAAGATGGTACAGATTTTTGTAGCCATGACACCGGAAGAAACACTCTATTTTGCCAATCCGGGGAAAGAAGAGAATTTCAAGCCGGAATTCTATTTCCATTGGGAAGACTTTAACAACACCGTTATACGAGACTGGAGACGAATTGTATCCGACTTGCTCAGCATCCCCATGGCTCATCAGCTAATTGGTTATTATACTATTGCCGACGATAAGGACAAGACACTGAAAGTACTTCGCAGCTATCAGTATTTTGCAGCCAGTAAAATCAGCGACATAACGCATAAGACCAACTGGGATACCCACCAGCATCGTGGCGGATACGTGTGGCATACCACTGGTTCCGGAAAGACCATGACCAGTTTCAAATCGGCACAACTCATTGCCAATTCCGGCGATGCCGACAAAGTGGTATTTCTATTGGACCGCATCGAGCTGAGCGTGCAATCGTTGGACGAATATCGTGGATTTGCGGGAGAAGACGAAGCGATTCAAGATACGCAGAATACAGCCATCCTGTTGAGCAAACTCAAAAGTACGGATAACGACGACCGCCTGATTGTGACCTCTATTCAGAAGATGTCGAACATCAAGGCCGGGAAAGATATTTCGCAGGACGATATTGATCTGATAGACCGCAAACGACTGGTATTCATCATAGACGAATGTCATCGTAGTGTGTTCGGCGATATGCTGATAGGTATCAAGAATACATTCAAAAGAGCTTTGCTTTTCGGCTTCACGGGCACACCGGTGTTTAAAGAAAACGCCAAGCATGAAATCATGACCGAAACCATATTCGGCGACATGATTCATAAATACACCATCGCCAATGGAATCCCTGACCACAACGTATTGGGATTCGATCCGTATATGGTAAGAACCTACGATGACAATGAGCTTCGCGAAAAAGTGGCATTCTCTCAACTGAAGGTAAATAGCATTGAAGAGATTGAAAATGACGAGCAGAAAATGGTTGTTTACAACCGATTCATGAACGAACTGAAGATGCCGGACACTTATAAGGAAGGAGATGAAACCTTACACGGAATAGAACATTATCTGCCTAAAGACTTGTATCAGCAGCCTGTTCATCATCAGGCTGTTGCTGCCGACATCGCAAGCGGAAGGGATAAACTGAGCAAGAACGGTAAATTCCACGCCATTCTAGCTACAAAGAATATACCTGAGGCAATAGCTTATTATCGGATATTCAAGGAGCAATATTCTTCTCTGAATGTGGTGGCCGTATTCGACAACAACATAGACAATTCTGATGGCGGAATCGCCAAGGAAGATGCCTTGCTGGAGATGCTGGATGACTATAACCGGAAATATGGAACAACATTCCAGCTTTCCACCTACGCCAAATACAAAAAGGATGTGGCCAAAAGACTGGCACATAAGAAGCCTTACCTCAATATAGAACATGATCACGCACAGCAGATAGACTTGCTTATTGTAGTTTCGCAGATGTTGACAGGTTATGATTCCAAATGGGTAAATACGCTGTATGTGGATAAGGTAATGAAATATGTGGACATTATCCAGTCGTTCTCACGTACCAACCGCTTGTTTGGTCCGGACAAGCCTTTCGGCATTATCCGCTATTACTCCTTCCCTTACACCATGGAGCAGAATATCAATGATGCACTCGATGTATATGTGGACAGGCCGTTAGGTGTTTTTGTCGATAAACTGGAAAGTAATCTGACAAATATCAACCAGAAGTTCTTGCACATAAGGGATATATTCCAGGCACAAAAAATCGAAAACTTTACAAAATTGCCAGAAGCAAGAGAAGACAGGAATATGTTTGCCAAAGATTTCAGCCAGATGACTCATCTGCTGGAAGCAGCCAAGCTGCAAGGATTCACATGGGATAAGGATGAATATGAGTTCCAGCATGGCGATACTTATACCTACGTCAAGATGGAATTGGACGAACAGACTTACCTTATTCTGCTGCAACGATACAGGGAACTGTTTGAAGGTAATGGAGGGGGCAGTACGGAAAGAGATGATTTTGACTATCCTATTGACACCTATATCACAGAAACAGGTACGGGTACGATTGATGCCGAATATATCAACTCCAAGTTTGTGAAGTTCATCAAGAACCTCTATATGTCCGGTCCGGGAAGCGAACTGACCAAAGAAGCCTTTAAAGAGTTGCACAAAACATTTGCATCTCTTTCACAAAAGGATCAGCGTACGGCAATGATTATCCTACACGACCTGCAAAGTGGAGATTTACACCTGTCGCCAGGTAAGACGATTTATGATTATATCGCAGAATACCAATTCCGCGAATTGCACAAACAAGTAATGATTCTGGCCGAAGCGACCGGTATAAACGCCAGTCAACTGGAGCACATCATGAGTCGTAATGTAACGGAACAGAATCTGAATGAGTTCAGTCAGTTTGACAATTTGAAACTGACATTGAACATGGCCAAAACTCGTGAGTTCATTACCAAAGTAGAAGGTACAGAAGTCCCAGCTCGTCTGGTTATTCCCAAAGCAGACAAATTACTTCGAGAGTTTATTTTGGACAGCAGTTGTAGAGAACGTATTCTGAAAGCGTACTTGAATATGGAAGAGAATTATCAATCCGAAGAAGAACAGGTGCCGCAAGACGAAGACGTTATTACAGACGAAGTACAGCATGTAGACGTGGCCGTCATAAAGGATAATATTCGGAGCATTCTGAAAACAACTTTGACCGCAGTACTTCCACAAATGCGTCCTATCGATGAGATTATAAACAGCGTATTCTATGTGATAGACACACCGTCAATTGACTCTTTGGACAATGTAGGCATGTTTATCCAACGGGCATTTACCAATCTATACGGTAAGAGAGCAACTATCGTAGATAAGTTTGTGGCATTTAATTTATTAGTCACCAAGTTTGAGGCATATCTGAAGAAATTGTATTATCTGATGAAAGGCCATGAAGTTCCTGCCCAAAATCCCGGTGAAGATGTAACTTGGAAAAACGTGATTTATGCCCACAAATGTCTATGGAATCTGAAATACAGCACGGATGAAGGAAAGCAGCAGCTATATCAATACCTTATGCTCATTAAAGGCTGGAGAAACAGTGAATCACATATATCTCCTACCGCTTCAGAAAAGGAAGTTGATACTGCAATCAGCATTATCCTAACCATGTATTTCTATTCCACGGGTTCATCTATTACAGACCTGGAAATGAATGGACATGAAATACAAAAGTCAGAAAGTGTGCACAAAGAAAATTCTTATGTCCATAAAGTAATTCAGTTGCATCCATATTATAATGAAGAAAATGATGATCAGCAATTGGTCGCTGAAGCGGACGTAAAGAATTGGCCAGAAGAAAAACGAATCGCAACTCTGAAAAAGAGCATTTGCCAGTTTATTGGATATGATCCTAAAAAGTCACCTTTGAGCAAGCAAAGACATTGGATTGCGATTTATCGTATAGCAGCAGATAAGGGATTTATCATAGAAGGTGATTTTGCTTATTTCAAAAGAATCATTGATGATATGCAAATAAATAACCTTCCTGTTCCTCTTAAAATAGAATCACTACAAAGCTCCATCAAAGATGTGTATGCAAAAGATATTGAGGATTGGACAGACGATAACCTTAGTGGCAAAAAACTAGCAGAGTATGAAGATATTAAGAAATGTGCTGATGCGTTTGCCAAGATTGTAGGAAATAATATTAATACGAAATAAGACGATTATCATGAAACATATATCAATCCGTGTGCCTTGGCACGATAATAAATGGAATGGAACTATTTGTCAATGTCCGAAAAATAATCCATTCTGCATGATGCTTCACAATATATCTGAAAGAAAAGATGAGAACAAAGAAGAAACGTATGCAGGAAAGGATTGGAACTCTCTCAAACAAGATCAATTACCTGCTTGTGTTGGCGAGAATGGTGGCTTTATGAATGAGAAGCCATATAAAAGAATCTTCAAACATGTTTATGCTTTTGGAGAGACTCCACATGCAAAGCTCTTACCTACAACAATAGAACTTAAACCATATAGCTTTTTTGGAATACCTTTCCGATATCTTTCTCGTGATTATCAGGAAGAACTGAATCATAAATATCCGAATCTGTCTGATGATGAAACTGCACCGTTTCCTACATCTTGGGTATATGGAAAAGAGAGGCAGTTTGAAATATTAAATCACTTTAGATTAAATATAGAGGCCGGTACTTCACTCGGAGTTTTTTATTGCAAAAGTGGTAATCCAATTGATGAAGATGCAAAATTAATTGTTGGTATAGGTGAAATCACCAAAGTTTTACCGGTACAAACATATGACACAACAACTGATTATACATATCCTTTTTGGGATTTGATCTTTGAGCATGGCATAAGAACTGATTTGAAGAAGTCAAAAGGATTTCTTTTGCCATACCATGAATATATGTCACTTGATGAAGACTATGTAAAAGCCCAAACAGGTAAATCGAAACAAGAAGTAATTGATGAAATAAAAATTACTATCCCAAAGTTAGGTAATAGCCAGATTATCTTTAATGAATTATCCTACGGTTGTGATTATGTTAGCAATCACAGTATGCTGATTATTCTTAATGTTGCCAGAAAGTGCTTGGAATCGGTTATTAAACATGGGCTGGTTGGAGGAAACTGGAAACAACAAATTTTGTGGATAGATTCCCAAATTGCAAAGGTGAAGGATATGATAGGTCCGTTCCCTGCTTTCGCCGAGGCTCTATCAGCAATAGGAGTAAATTATGCATTTATAATTGAACAGGATTTACGAAATAATGGATATTGTGGGGTTAAAGATAATCCATGGGAAGCCTTTGATAAATTGATGAAAGGTGAATTGTCTCTTCCTGATTCCGTATATAAAAGTGAACTTACTCATTATCGTATTCTTTGGAAAAATACTCTAAGTAACCAAAGACAAGTGTTGGAACTGCTATCACGTTTTGAAATAAATTCGGAAGTAATAAAATGGTGGTTTGATTGTCCTGATTGCTACGATGAATTATTAAATAATCCATATATTATCAGCGAGGAGAGTCTTATTGAAAATTATCTTCCGGTTACAACCGAAATGATTGATCTTGGCGTAATGGCTGACCCTAAGATTCAAGGGAAATGGACTCCAAAAGCTCCTTCACTAGTGGAATCTGTAATTGATAATAGAAGGATCCGCTCATTTATCATTTCAAAACTTGTGGCAAGTCTCTGTGATGGTGATACATTAATTTCTGCAAACGAGATTGAGTTATATATAAAAGATTGTTTGGCTGCGGACAATCATCAACTGCCATATAATTATTTAATGTCAAACAAAGAGTTCATTGAAGAAAAAACTGTATACCTTAATACTGATGACAGGTGTGCATTGCAGTTGAAGGAATATAAAGAAATTGATGATTATTTGCGTAAGATATTCAAAGGTCGTGCTTCAAAGGACGTCAAATCACCAGTAAAAGAAGACTGGAATACGATCGTTAAAGCATCTATTGATGATTACAATGAAGCAAATGAGCGATGCCGTAATGCTGTGGCTGACCAGGTAAAGGCATTGGAAATGTTCTGCAGTAAGCGCCTTTCTGTGCTGGCAGGTCCAGCTGGAACAGGCAAAACTACAGTTGTCAGAGCTTTCTTAAAATCGCCACAAATAAAAGCAGAAGGTACGCTCCTTTTGGCTCCTACAGGGAAAGCACGAGTTCGCTTAGGCAACATGTCAGCAGGTATTCAAGCCCTAACTATTGCGCAATTTCTGACGCGTCAGGGTTTCTTTGACTGGGCTACAATGACACCTTATGTTCCTGAAGATGCAGAAAAACGTAAATATTGTGGAGCAAAAAATGTCATTATTGACGAGTGTTCCATGCTTACATGTAAGGACTTTTATGTCTTAATGAAAGCATTGGATTTAAAGAACATTAATCGAATAATTTTAATTGGAGATCCATTTCAATTACCTCCTATTGGCCCTGGCAGACCATTTGCAGACTTATTTAACTACCTAAAGGATAATAAAGACGAATATTTAAGATCGGCAATAACAAAATTGCGATATGTTGTAAGAACTATTAATACAGAAGACTCTGACATATTGACTTTAGCATCATGGTTTTCTGGAGAAAAACCTGCAAAGAATTCCGATCTCATTTTTGAGCAAGTTGCCAAAGGAAATCTTAATAATGACTTGGCTGTTTATACTTGGAATGATGAAAACGACCTTAAAGACTGTTTGAAAGAGGCCATTGAAAAAGAGTTGCCAGAAGAGGAAGGTAAATCTTTATCCGATAAGATTCGTAAATCTATAGGACTTGACGATGTAAATAAAGCCTTAAATGATCCGTCAAAAGTTGAAAGATTTCAGGTTTTATCTCCGGTAAGAAATCCGGTATGGGGAACATTTCAGATTAATTCGTATTTCCAAGAGTGGGTTGGTATAAATAAAAATTTTTCAATAGAAATAGCTCCTATTACCATATCTGCTCTAGATAAGGTCATTCAATTAAAGAATGAACGCAAGAAATCTACGAGTAAAGAAGAATGTCAACTTTCAAATGGTCAAATAGGTTTTGTTAATTATGCAAATAAGAGGGAAAAGAAATCGACAGTCGTTTTTACCGGGTTACCCAACAAGAGATTTTCATATTATTCTTCTAAGTCGGATGAGGCTGATAATACAATAGACTTGGCTTATGCTATAACTATCCATAAGAGTCAAGGGAGCGATTTTGATACTGTGTTGGTTGTTCTTCCTAAAAGCGGACGTATACTTTCACGTGAACTAATCTATACAGCTTTAACACGAGCAAGAAAGAAATTAATTCTGTTGATACAAGATAATATATCGTGGTTAATCGAGTATACTAAACCTCAGATGTCAGTTTTAGCTAAGCGAAATACAAATCTTTTCTCTACATCTGTTCGTGAAGATATTTCAAACATTCCATATGTGGAAGGATTGATTCACACAACCTTAAAGCCAGGTTTAATCGTACGTAGCAAGTCTGAAGTAATTATTGCTAATATGCTATATGAACGAGGTATTGACTTTGAATATGAAAGAATGATAGAAGATAACGGCCGCCGATGTATTCCTGATTTTACTTTTGAAGATGCATCTGGAGATACCATTCTTTGGGAACATTTAGGAATGTTAGATAATCCCGCCTATAAGGAATCATGGGAAAAGAAACGAGATTTTTATAAATCAATCGGTTACATCGAAGGAGTAAATTTATTTACTACAGTTGACCATGAGAACGGAAGTATTGATTCTACAGAAATTGCTGCAATAGTAGATAAATTAGAAGATTTAATATAAAAGATTATGAACAATGCAGAAAGACTGCATTGTTCATAATTAGCTTTGTATTGTTTGATAAATAGTATTGCCTATGCCAACAAATAAGAATGCACAGTTAAGATACCAGATTATAGATAAATGCCTGAGCAATTGGTCTAGGCGTTACTATATTGAGGATTTAGTAGATGCCTGCAATGAAGCGCTCTATCTGTATAATGGAGAAACGAAAGATGGTTGCGGAGTAAAAAAACGTCAAGTACAAGAAGATCTAAAATTCATTGAAAGTGAAGAAGGATATGGTATGGATATAGATGCCATTCGAGATGGGCATAGAAAATATTACCGATACCATACTAAAGGGGCTTCCATCAAAAATCAACCTATCAATCAAGAAGAGCTCAATTTGATTTATGATGCATTGATACTTCTTAAACGTTTCGATGGAGTACCACAATTTGAGTGGTTAAACGACCTTGAAAAAAGACTATATACGACCAGTAAATTAGGAGATAATCTGGATTCAGTTGTAAGTTTTCAGCATAATCCCTATCTTAAAGGAATGGATTTATACTATAAACCCATTTTTAATGCAATTGTTAACAAAAGGGTCATTGAAATTATATATCATCCATTTGGGAAGGATGCTAGAATTGTAATTGTTACTCCTTATCATCTTAAACAATATAATAATCGCTGGTTTCTGATCGGCAAACATAAAGACTCGGATTATCTATCAAACTTTGCAATTGATAGAATCGAAGGAGTAAAGGAAACATCTAAACCATACATAATACAACCTGAAGGAATAGATTTTAAAGAATACTTTAGCGATATCGTCGGCGTTTCGCGTTCAAATGCTCCTGTAGAAGAAGTCATTTTAAAGGTTAGTGATAAAGCCATTGGATATATTGTGACTAAGCCACTTCATGAATCTCAATCAGCAGTGACAACACCTCTTGAAGATGGATATTGGAAGATAACCTTAAAAGTCCAAAATAATTATGAGTTACGTTCTTTGCTCCGTTCGTTTGGTGCACAAATAGAGGTTATTGCCCCTGAGTCATTACGACAAATGATGAAAGAAACAGCCGAGGCTGTGAGTCAGATATACGAGAAATAATAAAATCACGATAACCAACGACTTATAATATAAATATGAATATGCCCGAAAATTTATATTTAGAATTTGATGCTTTTTTACGATCAATCAAACAAAATTTAGATGGGTCATTTGGTGTCCTATTAGGTGCCGGTACATCCATCTCATCTGGTATTCAATCGGCAAATGATTGTATATGGGATTGGAAATTTTTAATATATCAATCATTATCAGGTAATCAAAAAAAATTAGTAGATCCAAAAAAATCTGATTTAAGTAAAGACATCATTCAGAAATGGTTAGATGTGCAAGGGAAATATCCACAATTGGGGAGTCCAGAAGAATATTCTTTTTATGCCGAAGCTTCATATCCAATAGATGCGGACAGAACTAAATATTTTGAAAGCCTGTGCAATGGGAAAAGTCCATATGTAGGATATAAATTGTTATGTCTGCTGAATAAATATGGAATTGTAAAATCTGTTTGGAGTACAAATTTCGATGGACTCGTGGAAAGAGCTGCACAACAAGCCAATATAACACCTATAGCTATAAATCTTGATTGCGTTGATCGTATATATAGGACAGAAAGTTCAAATGAATTACTTTATATAGCCTTACATGGAGATTGTAAATTTAGAACACTCAAAAATACGGAGAAAGAACTAGACTCACAAAATAGTGAATTTGTTTCAGCTTTGCGACGTTATTTTGTTGACAAAAATTTAATTATCATAGGATATAGTGGAAGAGATAAATCCCTTATGTTTGCTTTGAAAGAAGCTTTTACGGATAAGGGAGCGGGAAGATTGTATTGGTGTGGCTACGGCAAGGATATTACACCTGAAATAGCAGATTTAATTCAAACTATTCGATCTGCTGGAAGACAAGCGTTTTATATTGACACAAACGGATTTGATAATGTTATGTTATCTCTTGTAAAATTCTGTTTTAACGAAGATTCTAATAAACAAGAGGAAATCAATGAAATACTTAAAGTAATAAGTATAGACAATACGACAACTCCATTTTCCATACATGATGGAAGTACAAAAAAATATCTGAAAAGTAATCTAATTCCTGCTACATTTCCCGATGAAATATTTCAGTTTCAAATTTCATACGATAAGAATGAAAACAGATGGAAATATCTTAGAGAAAAGATTAAAGAAAAGCCCCTTATTGCTGTACCATATAAAGACAAAGTATATGCCATCTCAACTGTATCTACTATCAATGAAGTTTTTGGGAAAAATTTAATTAGTGAAATTGAACGTGTTCATATTTCTATTGATGAAATAGAAAAAAACAGCTATTTTAAAGAATTATTTCTCAAAGCCGTACTTTATGGAATCTCCCAGATTACAGGATTAGGTGTTGATTATAAGCGTTATAGGTTGTATAAAAAAGAAATTTATGCAAATAAAAATAATGTAACAATACATGAAGCTATTGAATGTGGATTATCATTTGTCCCACAAGAGAAATATGTCTTGTTTTCAATTACTCCAACAGTTTATTTTATTTCTAATGACCAAATAAAAAAGGAGATCAAACAACAATACTCTCATGAATATTTGGATAAAATGAGAAATCAGCAATATGAGAAGAAATTACAAGAATGGTGTAATATAATGTTTAATGGTAAAAGATTAAGTTTTGAGATACCTGTTAATTCACGAAGTGGTTTTATCTTTAAAATATCCAACAATCGTGGTTATGCTGAGATACACCATTGCGGACAAGGTAACACAACGATATATTCTCCAAAGGAATACAACATAAAACAAACATTATATCATGGCATACATATTAACGAACCCAAGCTTGAATTTATAAATCCATACATTAATAAACCTGCATATGATGACAATCCGATGAGAGGATTATCAAAATACAGGCCTTTCGATGCGAAATATTTTGATGTATTCCCTAAAGATGTATGTATTGGCAGTATCTGTCCTGCTTCTTATTCTTCAAAATTTAGTGAATTTATAAAAAGACTAAATTCTACAATTTCCGCAGATAAATTATCTGACTATGTACATCATTATACTGGTTTTAGTAATATTTATAACTGTAGACTTGAAATACCTGAAACACATTCTGAAAAATGGGTATCAATAAATGATAATCCTAAAAGTGCCATTAATTTAGCAAAAACTATTTGTACAGAAGGGCAAAAACTTTCAGAACAGTTCCCAGGAATTGTGCTATTAATATTTATACCTAATTCATGGAGCAACTATAGACAATTCAATTATCATGGAGAAACATTTGATTTGCATAACTACATAAAAGCGTTTGCCGCCCAACATAGATTCACAACCCAATTTATAGAAGAAAAGACTTTATATGACAAGATGGTATGTGAAATTTCATGGTGGCTCTCTTTAGCTCTATTTGTAAAAGCTTTAAGAACTCCCTGGACTCTTGCAGACTTAGATCAAAATACAGCATATGCAGGAATTGGATATAGCATAAAAAAGCAATATTCAGGTAAAGCTGAAGTTGTTTTAGGCTGTAGTCATATATACAATGCACAAGGACAGGGATTAAGATATAAACTGTCAAAAGTTGAACATCCTCAATTTGACAAAAAGAAAAATCCTTATTTAAATTTTGAAGAAGCTTATAAATTTGGAATGGATATACTGGCTCTTTTTCAAGACGCTATGGAAAAGTTACCTCAAAGAGTTGTAATTCATAAACGAACCCCTTTTAAGAATGATGAGATTGAAGGTATAACAAACGCATTAAAGCAAGCAGGAATATCAGAAATTGATTTGATCACAATCACTCAAGAATATGATTTAAAGTTTATTGCAGAGAAGATTATGTATGGTCAATTTCTTGAAGATGGATATCCAGTTGATAGAGGAACGTGCATTAAACTATCATCGAGAAATGCTTTGTTATGGACACATGGAGTAGTTCCCTCAATACAGTCAAATCGCAGATACTACCAAGGAGGACGTTGTATTCCTGCTCCTTTAAAAATTACCAAATACTATGGGCATGGAGATTTGGAAACTATTGCTAAAGAAATTCTAGGATTTACAAAGATGAACTGGAACTCGTTTAATCTATATACAAAGTTACCTGCCACAATTGACACTTCTAATACATTGGCACAGGTGGGAAACTTGTTAAGACAATATAACGGTGTAACATACGATTACCGTTTCTTTATCTAAAAAGTAGCTCGCCATAAACAGTCTTCATTTATGGCGGGCTACTCGACTATAAATTCTGTTATATCGAAAAGATTCTATACAATTTCAGTTAATAATATATCTATACATTTTTAGTCCTGTTTTGTGTTTTTGCTATTGCCATACATGCATAGAAAATCTAAAGGATCAATATCTGCTGTATCCTGCATCCTTTCCTCAATAAAATCAATTGAAGATGGTGCAATATTCAGCTTAATATTTTGGAAAATAGGGAGTTGCCTTATCTTATTTTGATATTTCACGAATTTATCAGTACGTGGCGTAAGAGCAAAAACTAAAGCACTAGCAAAGATATCAGCCAACTGGATACCAAACTCTTCATGAGATTTAACTATTTCTATATTACCAATTGGTAAAGGATAAACATGCTTTCCTTTGCCATATCCTACAACAGTTTCAGGAACATCCATATCTCTTAGGTATTCCATAAACTCTTTGTTTGCAAAGAATGGTTCAGAAGAATCAAAAAGAACATCCTCTTTTTCCCCAGTTCTTTTATACCATTCTTGGACTGATACAGAAAATAATGGTATTGTCAAATCGATATAGAATTTCATATAAGGCAAGGCCTCTTTAATGTATTGAATAGTTAAAGGTATCTCTGACAGCATCTCAAAAAATCCAGACTCTGTACCAGTATCCCCTCTTAATTTATCTGTAGTTCTATAGAAATCCGCAACGGATGCTACAGATGGTGTTCTAACCATTGTAACAAAATTTTTCTCGAATTCTGCCACTAAATCCTTATTTGGATGCCGAATAGCAAAATAATACAAGCCATTTGCTAATATTAGATTTTTAGCTCCTTCATACAAGTTTATTCCTTTGTTATAATACATAGTTTCAACTAATATATTAACAATGTTGGCATATATGCAGTATCGCTTATCGGCAAATGATGGGAGTACATGATTTGCATCCATAAGTGGATGATTAAATATTTTATCTAATATGGCTCTGCCTTGAGGATTAGTATACATGCTTTTGAAATGAAGTTCCTTTCCCCATTCATAATAGCCTATATCTTTTTTTAAGCACGCAATTTCATCATTAGTCATCTTAACAGAAGCCAGTGCAAAGTAAGGTTGACTTACATTAGTTAAATCTGGTCCAGTATATCCGGATTCGTCAAAATACAACATATAAATATATTATTCGGTTATTATAATCATTATTTATCTTTGAAGATTTTCTAAAATATTTGGAATTTTCTTTGTATTTTCCGTAGTTCCTAATTATCTTATTCGATAAATCATTAATTAAAAGTCGCACACCGAACGCTATTTTCCATTTGTCAAAATCTGCTCCTTGCGATTTATTAATGTACGTCCCCATCTATCTGAAAGGACATCAGAAAAACATCCGAAAATATCCTTGCCGGAAACTGTGTATTGCTGACCAAGATAACTGTTCAAGTTATCACTAAAAAAATAGATATATGTAATCTTTGAGCATTCATCATTATAGCAAAATCCATAGCTATCAAAGCCACAAATAGAGATTCATAAGTCAGCGCTCAAATTAGTCTTGGTTCTTTCTGCCAATCAAAATCAGCAAATACATAGAGTCTTTTAATTCCTTATTCTTTTTTGGATGCTCTTTCTCGTTTCTTGAGGCTCAAATCCTGTAAGGCCTTTCCTATTGCATCTTCTTTTGCAAGCAGAAGAATATCATCATCCAGCTGAAGTGCATAAAGCACCCTAAGATAAATACCAATTGCCACTGTCGGTACACCTTTCTCTATGCGTGAAATTGTAAGAGGTGAACAGGTGGCACGTTCGGCAACCTGAGCAATACTAAGATTCCTGCGTAGTCTGGCCAGCCGAATCTGTTCACCTACTGTCTGCATCTTCTGCTCCAATTTCCTTGGTAGCTTGGTAGCCATTGTACTTTTTGTCATAGCTCAACATATCATATAATATGCAAATATAGCGGTTTTAGTTTATTTTATGATAGATTACAGAAATAAGTTTTCGGATTTATTTCTGTTGAAACCTGCTTTGGGCATATTATCGGACGTTGAGATATTAAATGCTATTATATTATTCGTAGAGTTCGTATTTCACCTATAACAAACAATATATTGTTTCTATAAAGTATGGTATTTCATTATGATTGTTCAATTTTTACCACAATATTTTTGTTTCTACAAATATTTGAGTTCATTTCAGTAATATTAAAGAACTAATGGCTGACTTATTTTAAAATTCAATCTTATCGCTTTCATCTCATTGAGAAATTTAACAAATATAATTGTTATAAGTCTGAAGTAATAAGTTACTCTTTTGAAATAAAGCGGTTAAAGTCCAAAAGCAAAATATACTGAAAGAATAACTCATACAGATAAGCCTCATAAGGCAAAGATGCCATTTTATGTTTTAAGCAATCATATTTTCTCGTCCTTCTTTGTTAGTTAAGAAATTTTTTATATATTAGCTCTTCACTCCATAAAGTAGCCAATAAATCTTTAATCTTAATTAATTTAATGGATATTTTCAGGTAGAGTTGGAAGCTTTAGTAGGAAGAAAGTAATTGTTTTTAACAAAATTTGAAATAATATAAACATATGTGCAAGATACAGAACATTAGCGATAATCCCTTTGCACGATTCAGCGCAGAAGAGGAAGAAGATTTGCGTAGTATATTCGTTAAGCCCCGGTATTATGACGCATTAAAATCAAACGCTAGACAGGGAAATAGTCGAATACTCGTTGGGCAAAGAGGACTAGGCAAGTCAGCTACTATTCATATGCTTTTTGAAGACTTAAAAGCCAATGGAACTCTTCCTTTGCTTATTACGCGTTATGAGGGCATTCCTTTGAGTAACAATAAAGGCTATTTTCTTTATAAGATAGTACAGTCGTTAACAAAGAGACTTTCAGAGCATTTGTATAAGAATCGAAAAGATGCCAAACTTCTCTCAAAAGAGCAAAAAAAGCGTCTTTCATATCTTGTTGAGATGTTCTACGATGATGAAATAGCTGAAGACTATTTGAAGCAGGCAAAAGTAATCAAAACAAAGAAACGAAATATTGGACTTTCTAAATTCTTTAACAAGAATTTAAAGTTAATAAACGGCGTTGTTAGCGGAGCTATTAAAGTAACTTCTTCTGTGGTTCGGCAGAGTATGGGATTACCTGAAAATGATGATGTAATAACAACTATACCCATTTTCGAAGAGATTCCTATCAATGAAATTAATAGCCTTTCTATGAAAGACGTAGTTGATAAAGGTAATGACAAAATTTTAGCTTTACTTAAGCATCTTGTAGACATTGCACTGAGTCTGAATTATGGGTCTATTGTAGTTTTATTTGACAAAATTGATGAATTCTCTGAGATAAATGCTGACGTAAATAAAGTTTCTGAATTTACATTACAAATTTTAACAGATACAAACCTATTATACACTAACAAACTATCTATTGTATTCAGTCTGTGGTCAGAGGTAAAACGTACACTTAACAATCGTGGAGTACGGTTTGATAAATTTCAAGACATAGATATTTCATGGCGTGATGAAGAACTCGAACAAATAATTAACAAAAGGCTTTTACACTATTCCATTAACAAAAAACAACCTGTTTCTCTCCAATCACTCATACCATTTGAGAATGATAGAAAGACTATTTTGAGTTTAGCCGGAGGATCACCAAGGTCACTAATATCATTAATGAATAGATTGTATGATGAAGAAATGGGTGATAATGCTACCAATGGTGATGTTGTATCATTCTCTTCTGCAACGATATCAAAGGGATTGATAGAGTTTTGTAAACGCTTTGACTACGAGTCGCTTCAACCATCGAAAATATCAGATAAAAATAATTATTACAATTGGCTGAACAAAGTATTGCTAATTAAAAAACCATATTTTACTATTTCTGAATTATGCAATGTTTTTAATATTAAAACAGCAACGGCTCGAACGTATATTTCCCAATTAGTAAAACTTGGTATTATTTTACCAGATGCATCGGAAAATGAAGATACTATTTATCGTACTACAGATCCACGGATATGTTATCTGATGTCAAGGGGAATATCAAGTTTGAGTTAGAGACAGTTTAAATTTTTAATAATATATTTCTTACAGGCAAAAACTAAAAAAGTTATATACAAAACTGCTCTAATGATTAGTATCTAGGGCCGACATGAATGTAACAATTATATCCGTTTAAAAATCAGCAATAATGGGATTGTAGAAAATTAGTTTCAGTAACTAAACTTGCCTTCCTCTATTTTCATTAGAGGAAAAATTCTCAATGCTAGAATATAATTATAATTTAAAATAGAAACAACAAATAATTAAATAATAAAGCGATGAAAATTATTTCGATAAAAGAATACAATGCCCTAATGAATTTTATGGAATCAAAATTGAAATCCCTATGGAACCACGAAAATGAAGAAAGAGAAAAGCAAGGTAAGGAGTTAATTAATGTGTTCCAATTTGGATTTTCAATTTTAGATATCAACCATTACTATATAGATGAAAACTATGATTTTTATATAGTATTTAATAGTAGTTTCTTAAAAATGATTAGTTCTTCTATATTGGATGCTACAAAGAAATATCCAAATAAGTTTGGAACTGGAGATGCGGAAGATGTCATTGATGCATTGTATAATACAAGTGGATATAAATATTGGGGAACCAAACAGGATTATATTAATTTTCTAACGGGGCATGCTTGTTGTTATGTAGTATATCAAGATAATGGGATATTCAGTGATATATTGAGAATAGACATGTTTCGATCAACTATGCCTAATAAAGAGGATCCAACAAAAATTGACTTTGTTGGAGGGTTATTACATACACTGAAACACTTTTCTATAAAAGATCAAAATTTATCTACTGGTACATACATATATAATATTTTCGATATACGACATATAATATATCTTATAGGAATGGCTTTTAGACTTAAAAAAGGAGAGGGAACAAAATATAAATCATTACAACAACTAACTAATGCGATTATGTTAGCCTCCTTCTATAAAGAAGAAGTTACAGGTATTTTCTTCCTCAATAGCTATTATAAAAAGAAATCAATATCTTAGCAAGTTTCTTTCTAGAAAATAGCTCTAACCTCGAGGGTGGTTTCAGAGCCATTTTTGTACCTTTTCTCATCAAAAAATGGAATTTTTCACAAGTTTTTGTACCGCACATTTTGATATTCAAGAAATTACACTTACTTTTACTTTCCAAAATGGAGGTACAAGCCGAGAATGGTGCTAAAAATCACTAACTTACACATTCTCAGACACTTGCCAACCCACTGGTTGTACCTTTTAGAGCGCTATACTATTGATAATCAACGATGTACACATACTGCATCGGTAAATAAGCTACATAATACACTAACAATCGACCACTTACACCTTTTAAAATCAAAACCATCCAGGAGTATAAATAGGTATAAATCGACTAATTAACGCCAAACAACAATAATATACAATCTTATTTTGTTACTTAGAAATATTTGAGCAACAAAACAAATGTAATCGCATTGTAAAAAAGTAAACTAATTATCATATTTTGTTATATTTGTACATAAATAATTCTGAAAACCATGAACAATCTGTTATACTATCCATACATAAATCTGCCTAACACTGATTGGGCTATACGAGCTCTGCTTTACTATGACAATATTAGTTCTATAGTACCGACTCAATATTTCTATGAACCAGAACAATATGAGCCTTTTATGCGGGAGGTAATTCAAAATGAACTAATCCACCCAATTAATCCTATGGATGTTCTTGAACATCCTTGGGAAGTTTCAAAAATGTTTATGGAATATTTAACTCAGAACCGAGATATCATACAAAGACGAAGATTTTCACATAACAAATTCGGGACTAGCCATATTCATCCTGAGAAATTTTCATTGAAAAAAAATGGTAATAAATTACACGTAGATAAGTTTGATTTTGAGATTTTTCATGAGCTCACTCAAATGGGATTGGCAGAAAGGATAGATAACAATTGGTATAATGTAGAAAAGAAAACTGCCAATGAACTTATGACTTTTTTGACCTCAGTAATTGCCAATAAAATTGATTTCCAGCCAACTACAGACAAAATTGACTATAGCTTCGCTACAACATACATACGAAACCAAGATATTGAATTACGAACAAGACAATATAAGAGAGATTTGATACTCAAGAATCTGATACCATATCCTAAACAAATAGATTTGATCAATCTTAGAAAATTTAAAGATAAGTACCGTGATTTATTAAAAGCATTCAGTAACAAAGTAGAACTATTAGTTCTAAATCCAACAATTACTCCGGAATCACCATTATTCAAAATAACTCTTGAGGATATGAAAATGGCTAAAGAAGAACTATCCGCAAGGATGAATGAAAGCCATATAGGTGATATCATTTTTGGAACAATATGTGGAACTATTTCCGCAGGAATAGGATTACTAGCCAGTCCTGTTTTAGGTATCCCCGGCTTCCTAAATGCTATCCATTCAGCATGTAAAATTGAAAAACCTGAAAATATAATAGATCAAACGGGATTAAAATATCTGGCTTTAGTTGATAAAAGATTGAGAAGGCAATGAATATCTTCAGAAACAAAATATCATCTATGCAATTTAGAGAAGTTTTGTTGCTTGTTTGTTGCTTAAAAGAGTGTATTTTATGTAATAACTATCTATCATACAACAATATGACTATTTAATTTTCAAATTTTGCATCAGCAAGTAAAGCTAATCATATATACCCAGTTATCCCCAAAGCGAAAACGATGAGAGATTTTCCTTTATAGCTAGCTTAGGATGTTCAGTTTTCCTATCTCCCATTTCAAAACAAAGGCTGTCCATTATCTAATATGTGACAGCCTTTCTATGAAAGTTTTTTCAAGTAAATATCATACTTTTTTCATAAACTCCTTCGGTGTTTTTCCAAAATACTCCTTATACTGAAGTTTTTCAGATTTCGCATACCCACCATTTCAGCAACCACGGTCACAGAAAATTTTCCGCTTTCCAAAAGTTCCCGTGCCTTCTCCATCCTGATTCTCGAAATCAAATATTTGGGTGCTTCTCCCATCAACAACTTCCACTTATTATAAAAGGTTATCCGGCTCATGCACATCCTGGAGGCAATATCATCTACTGTCAAATCCTCTTTATCCATATTCTCCATAATGTAAAGCTTCACTTCATTCAAAAATCACCAAATCCGGATACTCTTCACATATTACCTCCAATGCTTCCTGACCGTCATCAAAGCTCCTCACTACAAAACATTCCGATAAACGTTTCTCAAGATAATCCCTGAATCCCTTGTCATTATCCGCAAGTATCACTAAAGGTCTAATCCATATTTTTTTCTTCGAGAAACCATGGAAAACCATTTCCGACTCATTCACCTGAAAAGTGTCCGGAATATTTAAGAATGTATACACCCCCCGAAACCGCACACGAACATCTTATGGGAAATCGAAACAGAGCCTCCTTTTCCAAAGTCAGTATTTTCCCGTCACACATATTCATCAACTTGTCAAAAAACACACCGCCCATGCCATACTACTTGCCATGCAGAGGTCGCAGAATAGGAAGCCGCGACGAGTACCATCTGCAACATTTCAAAAATCGCTTGTTGCCTGTGTCCTTAATCTTGATTGCCCAGTAATCCCCCTTCAACAAAACCTGCATCGAGAGGTGCGTTTCCGGCAGAGAACACTCGATGGCACTCAATACAAACCGGTCAACCGGAGATATCTTTCCCGGATCAAACCAAGCGCTTGCATAGTCAAAATCCGGAACCAAATCCAGCTTCATCTGCAACCCGGCCACATGAGACTGTAAAAAAGACACTTTCTTCCTCATAAATGCGCCGATTTCATGTTCTGCAACTACCAGGCTACTAGAATTGCCAAATAGTCGTTTCAACTCCATTAACGCTATCAAGTGCTGCTCCAACCCGCCTATATGATGAAGTGCAACAGCCAGTTCCTTCTTTATGTCTTCCGGACAGTCTCCTTCGTAACTGCCCCTAACGGTGTCTTAATCAAAGAAATGGGATTACGTATGTTTTGAAAGGTATCAATGAAATACTGATTTCCCTCTTTCAGTAAATCTCTTTCTTCACTGATACAGAGCAAATGGAACAAAAGCCAACATAATATACAGATTCCACTAGCCACTATTGGCAGAACAGACCAGGGAACCTTATGATATACGCCGATGGACAGCAGGAAAATGAATAATGACACTACTATTATTATTATCGATAAATGTTTCATACTATTATAAATTTAAGTAATAATGATTCCTACTAATATATACCCGAGTTTTCAGTCAATAGCAGGATAATCCCAAGTATGTCATCAGGAGGCGGTCTAATGGAGGAACGGCAGGTTCCTTGAATCATCAAATTCACCTTACCAACCCTCGTTTGCTAGCAGAGCCTACATTCCGTCCACCTGCATTTCATACCCAGCAACTCTCTAAACCATTCATTTTCCATACCCAACGTATTTTTAAGTACCAATACAATATTCTGCTTATCCAAGATAGCCCCAATCAATTATTTTCAAACAAAATAATAGTATAACAAACGGAAAGATTAAAAAGATGATACCACTTCACACATATTCTTATCATACTCACATATCTTGCCCATGAAACAGAAAGACATTATCTTTGCAGCATGAAACGAGACTTGAAAGAAAACGGAGGATTACCGGCACATATACTCTGGACACTTGCCATCGTAGCTGGCGTGTCCGTAGCCAACTTATATTACAACCAACCCCTGCTTAATATCATGCGGCATGAATTGAGAGTTTCTGAATTCAAAACGAACCTCATTGCCATGGTTACACAAATCGGATATGCGCTGGGATTATTGTTCATCGTTCCATTAGGAGACCTCTATAGACGCAAGAATATCATCCTGACGAATTTCTTCCTACTCATACTTTCCCTTCTAGCCATTGCCCTGGCACCGAACATCTACATCATCTGGGCAGCATCACTCATCACCGGCATCTGCTCCATGATACCCCAAATATTTGTACCGATTGCCTCGCAATTCTCACGCCCCGAAAACAAGGGACGGAATGTAGGTGTCGTCATCTCAGGATTACTGACTGGAATACTTGCATCACGTGTTGTCAGCGGATTTGTGGGTGAAGTGCTTGGCTGGCGTGAAATGTACTTCATCGCCGCCGGAATGATGTTACTATGCGCCATCGTTGTATTAAAGGTACTACCAGACATACAACCGACTTTCCAAGGCAAATATTCCGGGCTGATGAAGTCTCTTTTCTCATTAGTAAGAGAATACCCCTCTCTACGAATCTACTCGATACGTGCGGGACTGGCCTTTGGCTCATTCCTTGCCATGTGGTCCTGCCTTGCATTCAAAATGGGAGAAGCCCCGTTCCATGCATCCAGCGACGTCATCGGCATACTAGGGCTCTGCGGTATTGCCGGAGCCTTAACCGCATCTTTTGTAGGAAAATATGTAAAAAAGATAGGCATACGCAATTTCAACTTTATCGGTTGCGGAATGATTCTGCTTGCATGGGGCTCGCTCTTTTTCTGCGGAAACAACTATGCAGGTATCATTACCGGTGTCATTCTTATAGACATAGGCATGCAATGTATCCAACTCAGCAACCAGACCAGTATTTTCGACATCTGCCCATCTGCCTCCAATCGGGTAAATACGATTTTCATGACCACTTACTTTATCGGCGGCTCTTTGGGTACCTTCCTTGCAGGAAGTAGTTGGCAGACTTGGGGATGGAGTGGCGTGGTCGGCACCGGCGTTATTTTGACAATAATATCGTTGTCCATCACCCTTTACAGCAAGAAATAACAAGGATACTATCATTTTTCCAAGCAAACGCAAAGATTTGATAATTTTTATTTGTCATACAGAGGATAAGAAAGATATTAAACAGAATTGTTATACCTTTGCCGCATCAAACTATAAACGGCAGATTGATAATAGATTTGTCAACCAAGCATAGTCAAAAACAACCCAATGAATTCAGCAAAGAAAATACCCTCTCCACTCGTTTCTCTATTTCCCATCGCTTTTCTCATAGGAATGCTGTTCGCCACCATCCATACTTTCGGAAGTGACGCCTTGAGTGGAGGAAGCCAGATTTCCCTGCTTGCCACCACTGGCATGTGTGTCTTTATCGGCATGGCTTTCTACCGCATCCCTTGGAAAGATTATGAACTTGCCATCACCAACAACATTTCAGGTGTTGCCACAGCTATCATTATTCTATTGATTATCGGTGCTTTGAGCGGCACATGGATGATAAGTGGGGTGGTACCTACCCTTATATATTATGGTATGCAAATTATCCATCCGAATTTCTTCCTTGCTTCTACCTGCATTATTTGTGCATTGGTATCAGTAATGACGGGAAGTTCATGGACCACTATCGCCACCATCGGTATCGCCCTTTTGGGCATAGGTAAGGCACAAGGTTTTGAAGAGGGATGGATAGCCGGTGCCATCATTTCAGGAGCTTATTTCGGAGACAAAATTTCACCGTTATCGGATACCACAGTCCTTGCCTCATCCGTAACGGACACACCGCTATTCAGCCATATCCGCTATATGATGATTACCACCGTCCCCTCTCTCCTCATCACCCTTGTCATCTTTACAGTAATGGGACTCACACACGAAACGAACAATACACAACAGATCGCGGAATTTACGGCAGCATTGGACGCCAAATTCAACATTACTCCCTGGTTACTGGCTGTTCCCGTGATTACGGGAATACTGATTGCCCGGAGAGTGCCTTCCGTCATCACACTCTTTCTCTCCACTCTGCTGGCAGGGATATTCGCCTTCATCTTCCAACCGGGACTACTGAATGAGATAGCGGAAGGTGGGAATATGTTCAAAGGGATAATGATGACATTCTATGGCAGTACCAGTCTACAAACTGACAGTGACATGTTGACAGAACTGATTGCCACACGAGGTATGGCAGGAATGATGAATACCATCTGGCTCATCATCTGCGCCATGTGTTTTGGCGGAGCCATGACGGCAAGCGGCATGCTGGGAAGCATCACTTCCCTATTCGTCCGCTTCATGAAGAACACAGCCAGCATAGTAGCATCCACCGTATGTTCCGGATTGTTCCTGAACCTTGCCACGGCAGACCAGTACATCAGCATTATCCTCACCGGAAACATGTTCAGCAACGTTTACGCAAAGAAAGGCTACGAAAGCCGGCTACTTAGCCGTACCACAGAAGATGCCGTTACCGTCACCTCCCCGCTTATCCCATGGAACACCTGCGGCATGACGCAAGCCACCATTTTGAGTGTACCCACACTGACCTACCTTCCCTATTGCTTCTTCAACCTTATCAGTCCGGTAATGAGTATCTTTATTGCTGCTATCGGATATAAAATAATTAAAAAACCGGTGAACAATCCTGGATAGGCATTGTTCTTGCAATAAACTTATAACGAACAATTTATTTAAACCTAAACAAAAAAAAATTCGATTATGAAAAAGTTTATTGCATTAGCAGCAGTAGTATTGGTAAGCATGGCAACAACGACCATGTATGCACAAGAGAGTAGAGCTGAAAAGCGCGCAGACCGTAAAGCCCAGAGAGACGCAGAACGTGCACGCCTGAAAGCTGAAGAACAAGCACAGGATGCCATTTCATATGATGACGCAATGGCGGCCTTGAAAGCTCACCAGTTCGTAATGGAGGCAGACCAGGTGATGTTCCGCAACGGACAGACCGCATTTGTAAACTCCAACACCAACTTCGTATTGGTAAACCAAGGACGCGGCACCGTGCAGGTAGCCTTCAACACCGCATACCCGGGTCCTAACGGCATTGGCGGTGTAACAGTGGACGGAACTGTATCAGACATCCAGATGACTACCGACAAACGGGGCAACGTGAATTGCAACTTCAGCATCCAGGGTATCGGCATTTCCGCCCAGATATTCCTTACGCTGACCAATGGCGGGAACAACGCAACTGTAACCATCAGCCCGAACTTCAACTCCAACACCATGACTTTGAGCGGGAACCTGGTTCCGCTGGAACAATCCAACATATTCAAGGGACGTTCCTGGTAAAACCCTTATATAAATATATATATTCCCACTCCGCCGCAAATCACACTAAAAAGTGTACATTTGTAGCGGAGTTTTTTATATACCAAATGTCATGAGAGAATTTATCATTGCAGACAATCAAGATATCACCAAAGCAGGCATGATGTTCCTATTGGGCAGACAGAAAGACACCTCCCTGCTGCTGGAAGCCGACAACAAGGCAGAACTGATACAGCAACTACGCCTGCATCCCACCGCCGTTGTCATTCTGGACTATACCCTTTTTGATTTTTCGGGAGCCGAAGAGCTAATGGTACTTCACGAACGCTTCAAGGAAGCCGATTGGTTACTCTTTTCCGACGAATTGAGCCTACCGTTCCTGCGCCAGGTATTGTTCAGCAGCATGGCATTCGGCGTAGTGCTGAAGGATAATTCCAAAGAAGAGATACTGACCGCACTACAATGCGCTTCACGCAAAGAACGATTCATCTGTAATCACGTCAGCAACCTGCTACTTGCGGGCAACGGTTCCTCCTCCCCCACCCATCCTGCCATCAAAGACGATTTACTGACTACTGCCGAACGGAGCATCCTGAAAGAGATAGCCCTGGGGAAAACAACCAAAGAAATAGCCGCCGAAAGAAACCTCAGCTTCCATACGGTAAACAGCCACAGAAAGAATATCTTCCGGAAACTGGGTGTAAACAATGCGCACGAGGCTACCAAATATGCCATGAAGGCAGGCATCGTGGACTTGGTGGAATATTATATATAAATCTCCCCACTCCCGATACACAACCGGGCGGCGGCATCATACACCACTCCGAACTGGCCCGGAGCAATGCCTTGCAGCTTCTCTTCCGATATTATGCAGTAGCCCCCCGCCTTCTTTTGCAGCCTGCCTTTGACGAACTCCGGCGTATGGCGTATCTTGAAAGTCACCTCCACCCCTCTCTCTGCTTCCTTCCAGGGGTTATCCGTGATGAAATGGAAATCGTGCATATGAAATTCATTGCCGTATTGCAACGCCGTATGGTATCCTCGTGATACATAAATCACATTCCCTTCAATATCCTTGCGAACAACAAACCACGGTCCTCCACTCAATCCCAATCCTTTGCGCTGGCCGATGGTATGAAACCAATAGCCCCGATGCCTGCCCAACTTCCTGCCCGTTTCCAACTCCACAATATCCCCTTCCCTTTCGCCAAGAAAACGACGTACAAAATCATTATAATCAATCTTCCCCAAAAAGCATATACCCTGACTGTCACGACGTTTGGCACTGGGCAATCCGGCACGCAGGGCTATGTCACGAACCTCATGCTTCATCAGCCCGCCCAATGGAAACATCAGTTTGGAAATTTGCAGATAATCTATTTGTGCCAGAAAGTCGGTCTGGTCTTTCACGGAATCGGCGGCGGTACCGAGCCATGTCCTTCCATCCTTCAACACCGTAGTGGCATAGTGCCCAGTTGCCGTAAAATCAAACCCCTTTCCCACACGTTGCTCAAAGCATCCGAACTTTATCAGCTTGTTGCACATCACATCCGGATTGGGAGTCAAGCCACGTTTTATTTTATCAATGGCATAAGCCACCACCCGGTCCCAATACTCCCGGTGCAGGTCCACTACTTCCAATGACAATCCATAGCGACGGGCAATGGCAGAAGCCATCTCCATATCCTCTTCCGCAGAGCAGTCCATATAATCGGCATCATCCCTCCCTATCTTGATGTAAAAAAGAGAAGGACGATAACCTTGTTCACAAAGGAGATGCACGACAACGGAACTATCCACACCTCCCGACAGTAATACGGCAATATTCATTTAATGTTATCCTTTTAAATTCTGTCAAACGCCTGAGACAAGTCCTCCAGCAAATCATCGATATGTTCTGTCCCGATGGAGAGACGGACCGTACCTGGTTTGATGCCTTGTTCCTCCAATTCCCGTGCACTTAATTGGGAGTGGGTAGTGGTGGCAGGATGAATAACCAGAGATTTCACATCAGCCACATTGGCAAGTAACGAAAATATCTGCAAACTGTCAATAAACGTCTGCGCTTCCTTCACACCGCCCCGCACCTCAAACGTAAAAATAGAACCACCTCCGTTCGGGAAATATTTCCCGTAAAGTGCATGGTCAGGATGCTCGGGCAGAGACGGGTGATTCACGGCAGCCACTTTGGGATGCTTCTGCAGAAATTCAACCACTTTCAAGGCATTCTCCACATGACGTTCCACACGAAGTGACAACGTCTCAAGCCCTTGCAACAGAATAAAAGCATTGAAAGGACTGATTGCAGCACCGGTATCACGCAACAATACGGCACGGATACGGATGGCATAGGCAGCAGGACTGGCAGCGTCGACAAAACGTACTCCATGATAACTCGGGTCCGGTTCCGTCAGTTGGGGAAACTTCCCCGAAGCCACCCAGTCGAACTTGCCGCTATCTACAATAATCCCCCCCAAGGACGTACCATGCCCTCCGATAAACTTCGTTGCCGAATGGACTACAATGTCTGCCCCATGCTCTATAGGACGAATCAGGTAAGGAGTACCGAAGGTATTATCTATAATCAGAGGAATCCGATGACGGTGTGCTATTTCAGCAACGGCATCGATGTCAATGATGTTGCAATTCGGATTGCCCAGCGTTTCAATGAATACCGCCTTGGTATTCTCCTGAATCGCTTTCTCGAAATTGTCAGGATGGTCCGGGTCTACAAAAGTAGTGGTAACCCCATAGGCAGGCAATGTGTGGGCCAGCAGATTATACGTTCCGCCGTAGATGGTCTTAGCCGCCACGATATGGTCTCCTGCACGGGTGATATTTTCAAAGGCATAAGTGATGGCTGCCGCACCCGAGGCTACGGCCAATCCGGCAACACCGCCTTCCAGAGCAGCCACACGTTTCTCAAACACATCCTGTGTGGAATTCGTCAACCTCCCGTAAATATTCCCCGGGTCCTGCAGGCCAAAGCGGGCTGCCGCATGGGCCGAATTATGGAATACATACGAAGTTGTCTGATAGATAGGTACGGCGCGGGCATCAGTGGCCGGGTCAGGTTGTTCTTGTCCAACGTGAAGTTGTAGAGTCTCAAAGTGCAATTTCTTTGTTTCCATTGTCGTTCGTATTTTAGGTAAATAAATCGTTTTTCATTCGGATGTTGCAAAGATAGAGCGATAAGCCGGGGCAGACAATGACATAGGTTAGGGAATTTTATACCACAATTGTGGTAGATAAGCAAGCTATTTTCTATCTTTAGATAAGATAAGCTGCATTTCGGCAAAACTTTTTCATGCAAGCATGAAAGTTCTGCACTCAATTTGCACTATCTTTGCCCCCATGAAAGCAAAAAATATACTGATACTCATATTGGGAACCCTGATTCTTCCCATTTATCTGACTTCCTGCGGAGTGGACCGCTGGAAAGAGTATGCCGGACAGACCCAGACAGACCGCTGGATTGACGACACCATGCGTGTGTGGTACTATTGGGTAGACGCTATCCCCCATACCAACGACCTGAACTATTTCCAAGCCCCTTTCACTTTCTTTGCCTCGCTCAAATCCGAAGAGGACAAATTCTCCACCATCGACAGTCTGGTCAGCGTCACCACTACCCGCAGCATCCCCTATACGGATTACAGCTACGGATTCCAGTTCACTACCAATCAGATAGAAGTAGAAGGAGAAGATAATGCCATTGTTGCACAGATTCTTTACGTTGCCGACGGAAGCCCGGCCTCAGAAATCGGGCTGAAACGGGGTGACTGGATTATGAAGATGGACGGGAACTTTATTACCGAACAGAATTATAAGAAACTGTATGGAGGTAGTGCCATGGAGCTGACAGTAGGTTATTACGACGTGGAGAAAAATGCCATTGTTGCTTACGACAAACCCAGGCAGATAGCATCGGCGCGTCCCGTCAACGACAACCCGGTGCACTATAAGAATGTATATACATCAGGCAGCAAGAAAATAGGTTATCTGGTCTACAACCACTTCAGTTCCGGCCCCACGGACAACAGCAATGAATATGACAACGACCTGCGCAGCGCATTCCAATATTTCGCATCACAGCAAGTCAACGAATTCATCCTTGACTTACGCTACAACAACGGCGGATTACTGAGTTGCGCAGAATTGCTGTGTACCATGCTTGCACCTTCCTCCGCCTTGGGACAAGAGTTGGGGTACCTGGAATTCAACAACCGCTTCAATCCGCAGATAGTACCGTTCACCCTGAACTCCGGACTCATCGGAAACGGAGCAAACCTAAACCTGAATACTCTCTACGTACTTACCAGCAGCCAGACTGCCTCCGCCTCCGAAATGGTGATTAACTGCCTCGACCCGTATATGGATGTTGTCATCATCGGCGGTACTACCGTAGGCAAGAATGTAGGTTCCAGGAATTTCTCCAGCCCCGAACTGATGATAACGATGAATCCCATCGTCTGCAAGATATACAATTCGGAAGGGAAATCTGATTATGAATCCGGATTCCAACCGGCCTACTCGGGATATGTAGTGAATGAGATGAGCGACATGTCACGTTTCCTGCCCTTTGGAGATACCAACGAAGCCTTATTGAGCACTGCACTCGGCGCCATCGACGGAAGCATACAACCGCCCGCACAAGAAGATACCCGTTCTTTAAGAGTGACCACTCTCGCAAACTCCATTGAACGTCGGGCAAGCCATGCCGTACGTATCAAATAAAAAGACAAATAGGATGAAACTAAACAGAAGAGTTACAATCATCACCCGATTTTCGGGAATCATGCTCAGCCTGCTGTTGCTCGGCGGACTGGCAGCTTGCAGCGATGATAACAATGGCAGTGATACGCCAGAACCGGAGCCGTCAACCTACCCCACCACTCCTTTCTCCAAAATCGAACTCAAAGAAGTGATAGAGAGCGATGCGCAACCGGTTACTGCCACCCACACCTACCTTTACAACAGTGCAGGCAGGCTGACCGGCTACACCGGCAAACAGAGCTTTACGGCAGGAGACGAACTCTTCGAGATAGAGAATACCACTACCGTCGAATACAAGGACCATCAAGCCGTGATAACCGACGAAGCAGGTACAGTATCAACCTACACGCTGAATGACAAAGGTTATGCCACCACTTGTACCAGTCAGGATATGGCAGGAAATACCCGTACTTACACCTTCTCCTACCTCATCAACACCGAAGACAAATACTATCTGGAAAACATCACAGAAAGGCTGGACAACGGAAAAGAATACTCATCCATTACAATAGACTACAACAACTTCCGGGCATTACGCATACAGCAAAAGGTAGATGCTTTTGAGCACAACAGTACGGCTACCACACCCTCAGGCGATGAAATTGCAAATATCTCCGAAATACCAAGCCTATTCATTACGGACATGTATCCGCTTTCCATGCATGCGGTTGCCATATACGGGAAGATATTGGGAGAACCTGCAAACTACCTGATTACCCAACTCATCCCGGACAGCAACGGAGAAAGTGAAGAGACCACCACCTATACTTATACGTTGGATAACCGGGGTATCGTCACTTCCTGCCATGCAGTCGTCAGGCATATAAGGAACGGCTACGAGCAGGACTACACACGCGCCGTGAACTATACCATCGAATAACAAGTTACTTACTTCTTAAAGAACTTGTCGAAGAAAAGGACGTGATAGTCTATGGAGTTGTTCCAATACGTTCCGGTATGTCCACCGGGACGGGTGATAAAGTCATGGTCTATCTTCCTTGCCAGCAGCCGGTTGTGCAGGTCCTTGTTCACTTCAAGAAAGAAATCGGCCTCACCGCAGTCGATGATTAGCGCCAAGTCTCCATTTACAATCTTATCCAACTGGTTGACCACCGTATGTGCATCCCAAGATGCCTTGTTGGCAGCAAACTCTCCCAACTGCTTGCTCATTTCCCAATTCTGGGGGAACGGCCGTATATCCACTCCTCCACTCATACTGCCCGCCGCACCGAACACATCCTTATGGCGGATAGCACTCCACAAAGCACCGTGACCGCCCATACTCAATCCACTGATGGCACGCGCCTTTCTATCGGGAATGGTAGCATAGTTCCCGTCTGTATACTTCACCAATTCCGAGGTGACAAAAGTCTCATAACGGTAGGCAGGATTCTCCGGACTGTCCCAATACCAACTGTTCTTGCCGTCCGGACATACAAATATGATTCCTTTCTCATCCGCCATCTGCGGCAATTCCGGCTTCAGCTGCATCCAGCTCCGCGCATTGCCGCCATAACCGTGCAACAGATAAACCACCGGACAAGCCTGCTTGCCGATAGCCTTATCAGGCAATACATACACAACTTTTACATCCTTATTCATGGCTACACTTCTCACCAGCACCGTGTCTACACGTGCCGCCTGCAACATCACGGCAGACAGACACCACAAAAGCCCCAAGGCAGTAATTCTTTTTTTCATCTATTTATTGTTTATTTTTTCTAACGGATGGCAATATTAACAATAAATACTGAAAAATCATTATCTTTGCCTCACAAACTATTCAAAATCCACTATGGAATTTATTATCATTCTACTTTTACTTATCCTGAACGGTATTTTTGCCATGTATGAAATCGCCTTAGTCTCCTCAAGTAAAGCACGCCTTGAAACTCTTGTCGGAAAAGGGAACAAAAGAGCCAAAGGAGTATTGAAACAACTGGAAGAACCCGAAAAGTTCCTCTCCACCATCCAAATCGGTATTACTCTTATCGGTATCGTATCCGGTGCCTATGGCGGTGCCACCATCGCTGATGACGTAGAACCGCTGTTCGCCATCATTCCGGGAGCAGCCGCCTATGCCAAGACTCTTGCCATGATTACCGTAGTAGCCATCATCACCTATCTGTCACTCATCATAGGTGAACTGGTACCCAAATCCATCGCCTTGAATAACCCAGAACGATGGGCCACCATGCTCAGCCCTTTCATGATTGTGCTGACCAAGATCTCCTATCCGTTTGTATGCCTGCTGAGCGCTTCCACCAAACTGATGAACAAACTCATCGGACTGAACAGCGGCGAGGAACGCCAAATGACACAAGACGAACTGAAGATGATCCTCCACCAAAGCTCGGAACAAGGCGTCATCGACAAAGACGAGACAGAAATGTTGCGTGACGTGTTCCGCTTCTCGGACAAAAGAGCGAATGACCTGATGACCTATCGCCGCGACATCGTTGTGCTCCACCCCACAGACACACCGGAAGAGGTGCTGCGTATCATCCATGAAGAACACTTCAGCAAATATCTTCTGGTGGAACGGGGGAAAGATGAGATTATCGGCGTGGTTTCCGTAAAGGACATCATCTTGATGATGGGCGGCGAACACCCCTTCAACTTACGCAATATTGCCCGCCCTGCCCTATTTATTCCGGAAAGTTTGTATGCAAAGAAAGTTTTAGAGCTGTTTAAGAAGAACAAAAACAAGTTCGGAGTTGTTGTAGACGAGTATGGAAATACAGAAGGGATTATCACCCTGCACGATTTGACGGAAAGTATCTTCGGAGACATCCTCGAAGAGAATGAAACGGAAGAAGAGGAAATCGTTGTCCGTCAAGACGGTTCCATGCTGGTGGAGGCTTCCATGAATCTGGATGACTTTATGGAGGCAATGGACATTATGAACTATGATGACCTGAAAGAAGAAGACTTCACCACCTTGAGCGGTCTTGCCATGTTCTTGATAGGACGGGTGCCGAAAGCCGGAGACTTGTTCAGCTACAAAAACCTGGACTTCGAAGTAGTGGATATGGACCGCGGACGAGTGGACAAACTGCTTGTCATCAAGAAAGAAGAAGATGAATAACGAACGCTATTGCGTCTTTATAATTAATTTAAACCATTAAAGCAATGAAAAAAGTAATGATGATTGCAGCCTTTGCCGCTGCATTGGTATCCTGCCAATCAAAAGGAACCCAGAACAATGATGCTGTTGCCGTGGACGAAGGGGTAATGGCTGTTGCCGGCAATGACTCGTCTGCCGTAGCCGTATACGAGGGAATTCTTCCTGCTGCCGACGGTCCGGGCATCCAGTATGTATTGAGCGTGGACAGCGTAGGTCCTGATGGAGAAAGCGGTTATACGTTGGTAACAACTTATTTGGATGCCGAAGGCCCCGGAAAGAACAAAAGCTTTACTTCCAAAGGAAAGAAAGAAGTTATCCAGAAAGACGTCAATAACAAGAAGAAAACAGCCATTAAACTGACTCCAGACGACGGCGACACTCCGGTGTACTTCGTAGTAGTGAACGACACTACCTTGCGCCTTGTCAACGACAGCCTGCAAGAGGCGGTGAGTGACTTGAATTATGACATCATCCAGGTGAAATAGTCCATCCTTGCTTATAAGAAAGAACGGTATAGCCGGAATTACTGGATTCAGTGGTTCCGGCTACTGTTTTTTCAATGAAGAGGCATTTCAAACAAGAGAACAGAAGGCTATATCAAAAAGTTAGTGTTATCTTTGTAGCTTCATCAAAGTATATATAAACATGAAACATTCTTCCGAAAAACCTTTAGCACCTGCCAACTACTCACGCTGTTTCAACAACCAATGCCCGAAAGCCGACAACTGCCTGCATCGCTTAGCTGCCCTTCGCGATACCCCCGAGTACCCGTCCATCCGCATCATCAATCCACTGTGCATTCCAGAGGATAGCAGTCAATGCGCCTATTTCCAATCGACACAAAAGATACATGTTGCATGGGGAATCAGCCACTTGCTCGATGAAGTTCCCTACAAGAATCTCCAACCTCTGAAAAGCCAGTTGATAGCCCATTTCGGCCGCGGAAAATACTACCGCTTCTACCGGGAAGAATCTTACCTTTCCCCCGAAGACCAGAACTATATCCGCAGAACTTTCCACCAATACAACATTCCGGGAGAACCGGCTTTCGGCTCTTACAGCGAGGAATACAAATGGTAGAAAGGTAATCTTCAGCCCCCTTTTCATGTCATTTTATCACTAAAAATATAGATAACACTTTAGTTCACAACGGTGAACACTTTGTTACAACAGTAAGAAACAAAGTGTTCACATACTATGAAACAAACTGTTCGCACTCAATAAAACAAACTGTTTTCTTTAACGGAACAAACTGTTTCCTACTAATGAAACAAACTGTTCTCCATATTGAAACAAACCGTTCTCCTTAGGGAAACAGACGGATTCCCTTTTGAAGCCCTACAAGGGGAATAATTATCGCCTGCGAAAATATAGGAGGAAATACAGCGACATAGTGCGATACCTATTCTCTGCAAAACGGGTGAACGTGTTCGGGAGGATATTGCAGCAACACGGGATGAGGTAAAGGAAAGAGAGGGGGAGATGGTATATTGTGTAGTAAAAGTAGAGAGGTAGAAAAGACGGAAAGGATTACAGTTGAAATAAATTCTTTTTCTTAACTTTGTGAAATAGAAACATCGAATATGACGATGAAGAAAATAAAAATATGAAAACAGCACTATCTATAAATCAACCGTTCAAGGATTGGGTAAACCACCTAAAACAAGACATTCGTAGTGCACAGATTAAAGCGGCTGTACGCGTGAACAGCGAACTGCTTCACCTTTACTGGCAACTGGGGGCAGAAATTATAGAACGGCAGAAAGAAATGACTTGGGGAAGCGGATTTCTCGAAGAGTTGAGTCGTGAGCTGATGGCAGAATTTCCTGATATGAAAGGGTTCTCATATAGAAACATACGCAGTATAAAGCAGTGGTATCTATTTTATAATGAGCCATATACAATTTGGCAACAAGTTGTTTCCAAATTAGGTGAAGAGAAATTTTTCTCCATCCCTTGGGGGCATCATCTCTATATCATCTCCCAATGCAAGGAAGTGGATAAGGCTCTATTCTATCTGAATGAAACTGTAGAAAACGGCTGGAGTCGTGCCGTTTTGCTCAACTTTCTTGATACCAATCTCTATGAGCGGCAAGGCAAAGCGGTAAACAATTTCAGTCGTCTGCTACCAAAACCGCAAAGTGACCTAGCTCTACAGACACTCAAAGACCCCTATAACTTCGATTTCCTGACCATTACCAAAGATTTTCAAGAATTAGAGTTAGAAAAGGTTTTGACACAAAATATCACTCGTTTTCTGCTTGAATTGGGTAAAGGATTTGCATTCGTAGGACGTCAAATGCCTTTGGAAGTAGGCGATGAAACAATCTATCCCGACTTGCTTTTCTACCACTTGGAACTGCGTTGTTATTGCGTAATCGAGCTAAAAGTGCAGAAGTTCAAACCTGAATTTATAGGTCAACTCGGTACTTATATCAGTGCCGTAAACCATCTAAAATGTAAACCTGGCGATAACCCCACCATCGGCTTGCTTATCTGCAAGACAAAAAACCAAGTAATGGCGCAATATGCACTGGAATCAACAAATCAGCCTATCGGCATATCAGAGTATGAGCTGTCTAAGCTGATTCCCGAAGATATTAAAAGTCAACTGCCTTCGATTGAGGAAATAGAGGAACAAGTAAAGAGAATTCAAGGAAAAAAGAAGGAAGAGAGATGAAGGTTATCTTGTATCAATATAGTGAACTTATTCGGAGAAAAGATAAGTCTATTGGTGAAGCATGTGAATATACCACATGACTCAATAGAGTAAAAAAAAATCAAAAACAACTGAATATGTTAGACAACAATAAAATACAGTACATTGGAAAGATTGAGAACTCTAATAATGTAGTTATTATCAATGGAAATCTAACAATTGATGGGCAAATCTCTAAAGACCTCCAGACCTCTTGCCTCGAAATCCTACGGACAGACTTTGATAAATACACTACCACAGCCATAGAACAAGCTAAACAAGAAATTGAAGAGTGTATAAAAAGTATTCTTGAAAAGCTAGCAAAAGAACAACAAAAACACCTGACTGAAAGGTTCCAGTCTTTATCTATGCAAGCCTTTTTACATGATACCCTAATTGAATATATTTCCACAGAAGATAAAAGAGCAAAAGAGTTTATTATAGACGTTTTAATTGACAGACTAAATTTTCAAAACATATCAACAGAAAAAGCCATATTAAACGAAGCGATAAAACTTATACCTAACCTAAATGCATCAACATCTGCTTTGATTACCTTCATGATGCTTAGACAGCAGATGGTCAATCCTTCTATTTCATTTATGCTGGAACTGTTTTTCAAACAACTCTCCCCCATTGTTGACATAGCTTACAATATTAAGACCATTGATATCGAGTATATAATTCAAAGAAATGCTACCATGAATATTTCTGGTTTTTATCCGATAGATACTTTTGAGAATCATTTACTGAAACAATATGATTTATTCTTCAGGCAAAAAATAGACAGACGTTTTTTAGAGGACTTCAAATCAATTCATCCCGAAATTATGAATGCAGTAAACGATATGGGAAGTTGTATGTTTTGTACGTCTCACGAAGAAGACACACTTTCTTTTACAGAGGTAAACAGTGATCTTTTCTATAAAAAATTAAAAGTTAGAGAACAAGAATATCTTATTCCTTTGATTGAAGAGTTTAAAAAGGAAATGCCACCGTTTACAGCCACAGAAGTCAGAAACTATTTTTGTAATTTAAATAAGAACTGGGAGCAAGTATTCAATCTACTAAATAGTTCTACATTAACAAGATTAAGTTTAAGTATCTTAGGATTATATATTGGAACAAAAATCATAGGGAAACTCACTCATTCATCACCGTTATCCATATCTAACTTTAATAAATACATACAAATATGAGCAATCCAGTAGAATTCATACAAAATAATAAAGAGTGGTTAGTTCCCATCATTATAGCCATTTTGACAGCTCTAATTACAGAAATATGTAACTTATTTCGTAAAAGTGGGAAAAGCCACAAACAAAAAGTAGGAAAAATCAGTAAAAGCCATCATATAACTCTCATTAATGGAGAGGTGAATCACCACATTGAAAAAAATAATATGACAAAAGGAAAGAAAACATAATGCTACCCCTATAGCCTTTTCAATACTTTCTCTACCTTTGTAACATTAAACCAAATAAAGTCAAAATGACATGAAGAAACAGATTGCTATACTGACCACCTCCCTGCTCATATTGAATGGATGCGGTTACGTACCCGCCATCGGACAATACCTAAAACAGAACGGACTGGCAGTAGTCATCGGGTACGAAGTGACACACGCCGTAGTTAAACAATAAAACCGGAAACATATATGGCCGATAATTATCTTGAAAATCAGTACGAGCAATACCAGGCACGCAAAGCAGCTTGGGAGAAAGCGAAAAAATCCGGCAAGGTACAAACGCTACATAAGCCGACACTTCCCCTCAAAAAAGGCGGAAAGAAAGTTTTCGTTACCGGAGGTGCCGGGGGTATTGGCAAAGCCATTGTAGAAGCCTTCTGCAAGCTTAATTACCAAGTAGCCTTTTGTGACAAGAATGAAATGAAAGGGCAGCAAACCGCCCAAGCCACCGGAGCACAATTCTATCCCGTCGACCTAAACAGCAAAGAAGCATTGGAACTGTGCTTGCAAAATATTTTCAAGGAATGGGGGGATATTGACATCATTATAAACAATGCCGGCATTAGTGAATTCTCTCCCATCACAGAAACGAGTGTGGAGACGTTCGATAAAATATTGTCTGTGAATTTACGTCCGGTGTTCATTACTTCACATGCGTTGGCAGTACACCGCAAAAGTCAAAACAGCACGAATACCTACGGAAGAATCATTAATCTCTGTTCTACCCGCTATCTGATGAGTGAACCGGGCAGTGAAGGATATGCAGCTTCCAAAGGAGGTATCTATTCATTGACGCATGCGTTGGCTTTATCGCTTGCAGAGTGGCACATCACGGTCAACTCCATCTCTCCGGGCTGGATTCAGACACACGATTATGAACAATTACGAGCAGAAGACCATTCGCAACACCCCTCCGGACGGGTTGGCAAACCGGAAGATATTGCCCGTATGTGCGTATTCCTATGCCAAGACGAAAACGACTTCATCAATGGCGAAAACATAACCATTGACGGAGGCATGACCAAAAAGATGATTTACTGGGAATAGCCCTTTTATAAAACAATCTGCCTAACATAATAATTATAGGATATGAACATGAAAAAGTCTTTTATAGGAATCCTGGCAGCAACCATCATCCTCAGCGGATGCGGCACAAGCCAGATGGCTGCAGGCGACCCTAACGCAGTGCTCGCAGGAGCTGCCATCGGAAGTAATGTAGGCGGTGCCATCGGCGGACTGATAGGTGACAGTAACGGAGGCTGGCGAGGAGGATACCGGGGTTCTGCCATCGGCACCATCATAGGGACCATTGCGGGAGCTGCCATTGCCAATGCAGCCACAGCCCCCCAAAAGCAGGAGGAGTACAGCTACCGGATAGAAAGGACACAGCCCTATCCCCCGCAATCCGGAAGACAGCCGCAAGCATCGGCCATCGACCACTTGAGGATACGGAATATACGTTTCATTGACGACAGCCGCAACCACGTCATCAATTCGGGCGAAAACTGTAAAGTGATTTTTGAAATCATGAACGAAGGAAACAAAACAGCCTACAATGTAGTGCCGGTGGTGGCGGAAACCACGGGCATGAAGCGCATTTACATATCACCGTCGGTCATGATAGAGCAAATAACTCCGCACAACGGTGTGAAATACACCGCCAACATCAGTGCCGGAGAACGGATAAAGACGGGTAACGTCACCATACGCATAGCCATAGCCGACGAGTATGGGGACGAATATGACTGGCAGGAGTTTTCGTTGCCCACACAACGGTAGAACAATGTCTTAACAGTAGTTTTTAAAAAGAAATGGAACAACAGCAATCTTCTTTCAAAGAAAAAGAACGCATAGAATTACGGGAACCCCGACGCTTCAAAGTCACCATCTACAATGATGACTTCACCACCATGGAGTTTGTGGTAAAGGTACTCACCACCGTCTTTTACAAATCATCGGCAGAAGCGGAAACACTGATGCTGCAGGTGCACAAGAGCAACTCCGCGGTAGTGGGCATCTACTCATACGACATCGCCCACTCCAAAGTACAGAAAGCCACCCGCATGGCACGCAATGAAGGTTTCCCCCTCCGGCTCACCGTCACCCCGGAGGAAGAAGAATAAGAAAGAAACAATATGGATATAAAAAATACGATATTCGTAAACCAAGCATTCGCTTCCGCACAAAGAAAAGCCGAGTCTTACCGGCACGAGTTCATCATGCCCGAACATCTGCTGAGCGCCATTCTGGAACAGGAACCCTTTATCAACACCCTGCAAGATACCTTCTACAATTATGTGGAGCTCAGCATCTCACTGGAAAACTATCTGACGGAAGAAGTGGAAACTATCCCCGACAATGTGGAATACGAGTTGGGACTTTCCGTCCAGCTCAGTTCACTCCTGCAACATGCCTATATGGTGACAGAGTATTCCAGCGCCGAAGAGCTGGGTGTTCCCCATCTGATACAAGGCTTGCTGCAACTGGAAGATTCCTGGGCATGCCATTTCCTAAAAGAAGCAGTCGGCGGCGACCTGTCCGAATTCCTCAGTCTGCTCATTACCCACTACGAAGAAGCGGAGCTGGCAGAAGAAGCAGGCGATACGCCATCTCCCGATGAACAAGAGAAAACAGAAGCGTGGCGTAACTACGTGACCTGCCTCAACGACCATCTGGCAGGCCACAACCCGCTTATCGGCAGGGAGATGGAGTTGGAGCGAACCATACAAGTGCTCTGCCGCAAAGAAAAGAACAACCCGTTGCATGTGGGCGAACCCGGTGTAGGCAAAACAGCCCTTGCCTATGGGCTTGCCGCCCGTATCGAAGCGGGCAACGTCCCCGAACGGCTTGCCGGCTTCCGCATTTATGAGCTGGACTTGGGCAGTCTACTGGCAGGCACACAATATCGCGGCGATTTCGAGAAGCGGCTGAAAAGTATCATGGAAGGTATCGGACGTGAAGGACACGCCATCATCTACATTGACGAGATACACAACCTGATAGGCGCTGGACGCACGGGTGAAGGCTCCATGGATGCCTCCAACATGCTGAAACCCTATCTGGAAACCGGGGCAATACGTTTCATCGGTTCCACCACCTACGACGAGTACAACCGCTACTTCGCACGCAGCAAGGGACTGGTACGCCGCTTCCAGCAGATAGACATACTGGAACCGAGCATTGAAGAAGCCATACATATCGTAGAAGGCCTGAAAGAGAAATACGAAACCTACCACGGCGTCACCTACGAGCCCGACGTCATCCCCTACGCCGTAAAGGCAAGCGCCCGCTACATCAGCGACCGTTTCCTGCCCGACAAAGCCATCGACCTGGTGGACGAAGCAGGAGCTTACCGGGAAATACATCCCACAGACTCCGGAGAACAGACCGTGGACAAGGCACTGATAACCGACATACTGGCACGTACCTGCAAGGTCAATGCCCTCGCCATGAAAGAGGACGACACCGTCGCCTTGGAAAGCCTGCACGAACGCATCAGTTCCCACATCTACGGGCAGGAAGAAGCCGTCCGTCAGGTGGTGGAAGCTGTGCAAATGTCCAAAGCCGGGCTACTGGACGAAAACAAACCGATGGCAAGCCTGCTCTTTGTAGGTCCCACCGGAGTAGGAAAGACCGAGGTTGCCAAAGTGCTCGCCGCCGAGCTGGGCATCGCCCTGCAACGTTTCGACATGAGCGAATATACCGAAAAGCATACCGTAGCCAAACTGATTGGCTCGCCTGCCGGCTATGTGGGTTACGAGGACGGCGGCCTGCTGACCGACGCCATACGCAAGACTCCAAACTGCGTGTTGCTGCTCGACGAAATAGAAAAAGCGTATCCCGACGTATTCAACATCCTGCTGCAAGTAATGGACTATGCCGTACTGACCGACAACAAAGGGCGGAAAGCCGACTGCCGACACGTGGTCCTCATCATGACCTCCAATGCCGGAGCACAATATGCCCGCCAAGCGTCCATCGGCTTCAACAGTCAGGTCACCGCCGGAGAAGCCATGCTGAAACAAGTCAAAAAAACCTTTAAGCCCGAATTCATCAACCGCCTCTCTGCCACGGTGGTCTTCCACGACATGGACCGCCCGATGGCATCACTTATCCTTGACAAGAAACTCGGAGAACTGGGCAGCAAACTGTCCTCCCGTCAGGTGGAAATGGTATTGAGCCAGGAAGCACACGAATGGCTGCTCCAACGGGGTTTTATCCCCGAATACGGCGCCCGGGAGATGGACCGCGTGATAGCCGCCCACTTGAAACCCTTGCTGATGCGCGAAATTCTGTTCGGTACATTGAAGGCAGGAGGAAAAGTCCGCGTGCAAGTGGAAAACGGAGCATTGAAACTACAACCCGCAACCGAATAACGATATGGTCTTTCAACTGACGGATAAACTTGCTTTCCCCGACCCTCACTACGGCGACCCCGACGGGTTGCTCGCTGTGGGCGGTGACCTATCCATTGACCGCCTCATCCTGGCGTACTCCAACGGCATCTTCCCCTGGTACGCATTTCGGGAAGAACTGATACAATGGTGGTGCCCGATGGACCGTTTCGTCATCTTTCCGGACGAAATCCATATCTCCCACTCCATGCGTACGCTCATCAACAAGGGAAAGTACGAAATCACCTTCAACGAGGCTTTCGAAGACGTCATACAAACCTGCGGAGAATTGCGGATGGAACAGGAAGGAGCCTGGCTCGGAAAGAAGATGATGGAAGCCTACACGCACCTTCACGAGCAAGGTCTCGCTGCCAGCGTAGAAGTATGGGAAGGAGAACAACTGGTCGGCGGACTGTACGGGGTGACCTTAGGACGTTGTTTCTTTGGAGAGAGCATGTTCTCACTCGTCCCCAGCGCCTCGAAGCTGGCCCTCATCCATCTTGCCCAATTCTTCAGGGAACATGGAGGCGTCATGATAGATTGCCAGTTCGAAACTCCTCACCTCAAGACAATGGGAGGCAGGCACATCAGTTACGACGAATATATGACATACATCGAACAAGACTACCGCTTCTAAAAATAATAACGAAAGAAAGATTTGCAGTACAAACGGCCGTTATAAGAGAAAAGTAGTATCTTTGCAACATCATGTTGCACCGTTTTACTACTCCCATAACCGACATTCCGCTTCCGGAAAGGTTCACCTATCCTTTCTGCTATACTCCACACCCGTTATGTATATTGGCAGCCAAAGAAGTACAAAGCTATCTTACCCGGCAAACTGCATGGAAGGACGAATTGCGCCAAGGCAAAATGTTCGGGGTGCTGATTGTACAGACCGAGCATGGAGAAACCGGATATTTAGCCGCATTCTCAGGCATATTGGCCGGAAAGAACCTACACTCCTTTTTTGTTCCTCCCGTATATGACTTGCTACAGCCACAAGGCTTTTTCAAGATAGAAGAAGAAAACATATCTTCCATCAACCGCAACATCCGGCAACTGGAAAATGACAAAGCATATGCTGCCTTATCAGCAGAGCTTGCCCGAACCATCCGGTCGGCAGAAGACATACTGGCAACAGCCAAAGCACAGTTGAAAGAAGCCAAAACAGCCAGAGAACAGCGCAGAAAAGAAAAAGAACTCAATGCGCAGGAAGAAGCCGAACTGATACGGGAAAGCCAGTTCCAAAAGGCGGAATATAAACGTCTGGAACGTTCATGGAAAGCAAGGATTACCACACTACAAACGCAGACAGAAGACTGGGAAAGACGGATTTCAGCATTGAAGTCTGAACGTAAAACCCGCTCTGCAGCATTGCAGCAAAAGCTATTCGAACAGTTCGGGATGCTGAACTACCGGGGAGAAGTCAAGAATCTCTGTGAGATATTCGGGCAGACCGTGCACAAGACACCTCCTGCCGGTGCGGGTGAATGCGCAGCCCCCAAACTGCTGCAACAAGCTTATCTGCACGGATGGAAACCTATTGCCATGGCCGAGTTCTGGTGGGGTGATTCCCCCAAGACAGAGATACGCCATCACGGCCACTATTATCCGGCTTGCAAAGGAAAGTGCGAACCTATACTGCAACACATGCTGCAAGGTCTACAAGTAGAGGAAAACCCCATGTTGAAAAGAATGCAGGTACCCTCCCAAAATTTGGAGATTGTTTATGAGGACCCATGGCTTTCGGTCATCAACAAACCGGCAGGAATGCTGTCTGTTCCCGGCAAGGAAGATGCAGTCTCCGTCTATAGCCTGATGCGCAGGCAATATCCCGAAGCTGACGGTCCCCTGACGGTACATCGTCTCGACATGGGCACTTCCGGTTTAATGCTCATTGCCAAGAGCAAGCGCGTACACCAGAACCTTCAAGCCCAATTCAAGAACCGCCTGGTCAGGAAACGTTATGTCGCACTGCTCGAAGGTATCGTCCCAGAGGACAAAGGTACGGTCGACCTCCCGCTTTGCCTGAATCCACTTGACCGCCCACGGCAAATGGTACACACCGAACACGGGAAGCCCGCCATCACCGATTATCAAGTTCTGGAACGTCTGGACGGAAAGCGGACCCGTATCGCTTTCTATCCGCGCACGGGAAGAACCCATCAGCTACGTATACATGCAGCACACCCGCTTGGCTTGCACTGCCCCATCATCGGTGATGAACTTTACGGGAAGAAAGCAGAACGGCTTTATCTGCATGCCGAGTATTTGGAATTTACCCATCCTATCACGGGAGAAACCCTAAAGATTACCAAAGAAGCCGAATTCTGACCGTCTGCTGATTTATAATCAGCAAAGTAATACAATAAATGATGATCCTATAAACCATAATAATCAGACTCATGAGAATACATCATATCGCCATCTGGACCTTCCGACTGGAAGAGATGAAAGAGTTCTACACCTGTTACTTCAACGGGAGCAGCAATGAAAAGTACATCAACCCCCAAAAAGGATTCGAATCTTATTTCCTTCACTTCGATGAAGGAACGGATTTGGAACTGATGAGCCGTACAGACATACAGAATACCCCTATTGAGGAAAACAGACTGGGACTGACCCACTTTGCCTTTGCCTTCGACAGCCAGAAAGCTGTCCTCCGACAGACAGAACGGCTACGCACAGCGGGATATACCATCGCAGGAGAGCCCCGTACCTCCGGCGACGGATATTTTGAAAGTGTCGTCCTCGACCCGGACGGCAACCGTATAGAATGTGTATTCAGGGCATAGTCTCTCAATCAGAGGAGACAAAGCTTCTCAACAGTTTTATCTCCTCTGCCCAAAGCGATTCATCGGGCGTCTCCAAAATAATAGGTATACCGTCAAAACGCACATCTTGCATAAAGCGCCGGAAGAAATCCATACCTATCAGCCCCTTGCCGATGCTGTCGTGACGGTCTACTCTGGAGCCGAGTGCTTTCTTGGAGTCATTCAGGTGTATACCGCGCAGATAGCCGAAACCTACCGCTGTGTCAAACTCCTCAAACACCTTGTCATACTCATTCACTATATCATAGCCTGCTGTATACGTGTGGCAGGTATCAAGGCAAACTCCAACGCGAGACTTGTCATCCACCCGGTCAATGATATGTCCCAGCTGCCAGAACTCGTTTCCCACATTGCTACCCTGCCCGGCTGTGTTCTCTATGACAGCCACCACATCGTGCGTCTTGCCCAATATAAGATTAATGGATTCAGCGACCTTGTCCAGACACTCTTCCACGGAAATCTTATTCAGATGGCTGCCCGGATGAAAATTCAGTAACTTCAGCCCTAATTGTTCGCAGCGCTGCATCTCATCCAGAAAAGCGGCACGGCTTTTCTGTAACCCTTCTTCTTCGGGATGCCCTAAATTTATCAGATAACTGTCGTGAGGCAGGATATAGCGGGAATCGAAGCCAAGCTTCCCGCAATTTTCCTTAAACACCCTGATACTCTCCTCCGTCAGCGGCCTTGCCACCCACTGACGCTGGTTCTTGGTAAACAAGGCAAAAGCATTTGCCCCTATCTCACTGGCATTGACGGGAGCCGCTTCCACTCCCCCACTGGCCGATACATGTGCACCTATAAATTTCATAATCTTATTGTATTTGCTCTTTCATGAATTCCCACTGGCATTTTTTCATGTCCACACACCCATTCTTTCTGAACGTCACGCCCTCTGCCTCCAGCAAAGCCCGCTGTTCCGCCCAGCACGGTGCCAGCCTGCCCTGGCTGTTCACTACCCGATGGCAGGGCAAACACATGCCGTCGGGCACATCGTGCATAGCATGTCCCACCACGCGCGAACATTGAGGTCTTCCGACAAGATAGGCTATCTGTCCGTACGTCACCACCCGCCCCGGAGGGATTGCGGCCACTACATTATAAACCTCCTGCTGAAAAGTGTCTTTGTCCATAAAAGTCTGGTTTGGGAAGGCAAAGATATGATAAATTCAGCAGGTATGCGAACAGACGTTACAAGAAAGTGGCTGCGCCGAGCGGATTGTATGTATAGGTGACATTACGGGCACGGATGATTTCGCCCGTCGGGGTAAACAATATCTGATATTTCGTCTGGAGATTTGCCATCCCTACCTCTACCGCCACGATGGACTGCCATTTGGGAAACTGTACCCAAGTGACATTCTGCACCATCCCTCCGGAATATTCACTGGCGGCAAAAGCATTGTAAACGGCAGGGGGCACTTCGTCCATTGTCTCCCAGTCCGTCTGTTGCATTACCCATTGCGCCTGCCCGTCAAACCAGACTTTCGTATCAAAACCGTTCATCAGGAAATCTGCCACATAATAAGATTCATCATGCGACCAGGCAACATCATCTGCCGTAGGATACATTTTCTTCAGTGCAGCTTGTACATCAGCAGGTGCCCAATCGGCAGAAGCCGAGACTGATACCATCAGCATCAAAACCAGAAAAGAGAATTTCAACTTACTCATAACTTCATCAGATTATCATATTATGAGAAGAACGGCGTATGGCAGATTTTGTTCACCGGCAACTCTCAACCATTCAACAGTTAAAAAGAGATATCCATTGTAATTCAATAGAAAATGACTAACTTCACACCAGAAATTCAGAAATATGATAAGAATACATCCCATATCCGGCAACAAAAAGCAATATCTTGACCTGCTGCTGCTTGCCGACGAACAAGAGTCCATGATTGACCGTTATCTGGAACGGGGAGAGATGTTCATCCTATCCGATAATGATACAGTCAAAGCGTCTTGTGTAATCACCTGCGAGGATAAAGGAATCTACGAAATAAAGAGCATAGCTGTCTATCCGGAATACCAGCGCCAGGGATATGGAAGACAACTGATAGCATTCGTTCTTGAACATTATAAAGACCGGTGCCATACTATGCTTGTCGGCACTGGAGACAGTCCGCTAACCATCCCCTTCTATGAAAGCTGCGGATTTGCATACTCACACCGGGTACCCGATTTCTTTATCGATAATTACGACCACCCCATATTTGAAGGAGGCAAGCAACTGAAAGACATGATTTATCTGAAAAGGACGCTTCAACCAAAATAATATCCTATATTTGCATATCACTTAACTCCACACATTATGGAAGCTAAACTTTGCCAAAGCTGCGGAATGCCCTTGTCATCTGCAGAAGTACTCGGAACCAATGCCGACGGTAGCCTCAACGAGGAATATTGCACCTATTGCTACCAGCACGGCAATTTTGCACAAGACTGCACTATGGACGAAATGATAGAACACTGTGCACAGTTCACCGACGAATTCAACAAGAATTCCGGAATGAATTTCACTAAAGAGGAAGCCATTGCCGGTATGAAAGAATTCTTCCCGACCTTGAAACGCTGGCAATCCAAACAATAAACATGCCGTCCCGTATCGAGCAGGAAAAACGGACAGTAGAACGGATGGTCCGCCTCTACTGCCGGAAAAAGGAAGGTAACAAGCAATTGTGTCCCCAATGCGAGGAACTGCTGGGGTATGCCCGCACTCGTCTTTCACGCTGTCCTTTCGGTGAGAATAAATCCACCTGCAGGCAATGCAGCATTCACTGCTACAAGCCCAAAATGAAAGAACGGATGCGTGAAGTCATGCGGTATGCCGGACCACGGATGCTGTTATATCATCCCGTAGCGGCACTCTGCCATTTGTGGCAGGAGTATGTCCATCAGTATCTCACCAAACGCTTCGGAGTCCCGCGCCAGGAACAGCACAAACAATAAACCGTATCCAGGTCGTATCCTTCCAATGAAGAGGTGCTGTCTTTAGGCACAATCTCGCCTTTGTCAGAGATATAGACCGGCAGGCGCTCACCTTGTCCATTCATCACAAAAAATGCCCCCACTTTGCATTGAGGGCATACCATCTTACGCATAATCAATTGAAATAATACAAAAATATAGCTACCCCTTCCAGTGCCTTCTTCTTTTCACCTTGTATCTCGATGGCAAACTTTATTTCCGCCTTTGCCACGCCGCGCAGATTCGACAGAGATTGTAAATGGGCAACCAGCCGGATGCTCTGTCCGGACAATACCGCCTGACCGAACTTCATCTTGTCCATACCATAATTAATCATCATCTTCAGGTTGTTCACTTCAATAATCTGATTCCACAGATATGGCAACATGGACAAGGTGAGATACCCATGTGCAATGGTGCTCTTAAAAGGACTTTCCACTTTGGCACGTTCCGTATCGACATGTATCCATTGATGGTCCAATGTCGCATCAGCAAACAGATTGATACGCTCCTGAGGAAGCTCTACATATTCCGAAACACCGATTTGCTGGCCTACCAGCTTTTCAAAATCCTCGTACGAGTTGATAATCACTTTTTCCATTACTCTCTATTTTATTGATAAATTATAAATTCACGCGCTTTATCCACATATCAGCCATTCGTTTATGCCCTGCAGGAGTGGGGTGGATACCGTCCCAAATCCAATAGGTGTCTTGAGAAGCCGGAGCAGTGCCGAGAATTTCATCGAACATCGCATTATAAGGAAGAAATACCGTCTGATAGTCTTTCGCTATCCTCTCTACGATGGCGGCACAGCGACGTACCAGACTGTCACGTTCTGCAAAATCCCCACTCTTGCGCATATTGCCGACATTGGCAACAAAAGGAGCGCCCAGCACTATCTTCAATTCCGGATTGACCTGCAAAGAACGGTCAAGCAAGGAACGGTAACATTTCTCCCATCCTTCAAAATCAAAAGGCTCTTTTTTGTCACCCTGCAGATAGTAATGTACATCGTTTGTCCCCACCAAGACGGAAAGCACATCCGGTTTCATTCCAATGACATCCTCTTCCCAGCGTTTCTCCAAATCCCTGAGAGTGTTTCCACTGATGCCACGATTAAAAAAAGCATATTCCTTTTCCGGGAAATCTCCTTGATAATGACTTGCACACAAATACATATAGCCGCTACCATAAATATGGTTCATATCCCAAAGACTTCGCTCCGCAGTCGGTTTGGGCATCCCACAGGCATTCCCCCAGTTACCGTCCGTGATAGAATCTCCGATAAACAAGACACGCGGGCCGCTTGCATGGAGTAAGAGTGATATGCAGAAAAAAACTATTACAAAGAGTCCAATACGCTTCATGGCATTTTCTTGTTAAGATGTAAAAATTGCAACAAATATACGTCTTATTCCGGCAAGTACAAAAACTCGGGTACCTTTTTCCCATTTCCCCAAAACACATATAACCCTTATTTTTATTTCCGTTCATCACATATTAATTTGGAAATAATGTATCTTTGTCAATATCTTAATTGTTGTGACAGAACAAAAACACCACTATTAAAGATTCCGGTATGAATTCTAAATTTGATTATGACTTACTGTCAGCAATGATGACCAATGCCAATATGGGATGGTGGGAAGCTGATTTAAAGACCGAAAGTTACATTTGCTCCGGATATATCTCCCGGTTGCTGGGACTGGATGAGAATGGAACCATCAGCTTTAAAGATTTCAACAAACGTATTCTGAAAGAGGAACAACGGCATACTACCACACATTCCTTCAACAATATCCGGCAGGCACAAGAGACTGTATATCTGCTCAACACAGTAGAGGGTCCAACGTGGATAAGAAGCAAGGTATGCCTACAGAGAACCGACGAAAACGATAATGTCAAAATCTACGGCATTGCCGAAACACAAGACGGTCCCGACATGTCATCGGCATCCCAAGCCTTACAAGAGCGTAACCGTCTCCTCCATAATATTTATAAATATCTTCCGGTAGGAATTGAGCTCTATAACCGAGAGGGAATATTGATAGATATGAATGACAAAGAGCAGGAAATGTTCCATCTCAAACAGAAAGAAGATCTACTTGGAATCAATATTTTCGAGAATCCGATTTTCCCGGAAGAGATGAAAAGTAAGTTAAGAAAACATGAAAATGCAGACTTCACTTTCCGGTATGACTTCTCTAAAATAGGCAATTACTACAAGACACAGAAGAAGACGGGCACCATAGACCTTGTAACCAAAGTCACAAGCCTTTACGACGATAATCACAACCTGACCAACTATCTGCTAATCAACGCAGACAAAACGGAAACGACCGTCGCTTACAACAAAATACAAGAGTTCGAGAGCCACTTTGAGCTTATAGGTGACTATGCCAAAGTGGGATATGCCAATTATGACCTTCTTAATGAGCAAGGCTATGCCCAACGCAGCTGGTACAAGAACTTGGGTGAGAAAACAGGAACACCGTTGTCCGAAATCATCGGAACCTACAATCATCTCCACCCAGACGACCGTACTATCATGCTTGACTTCCTACAGAATGTAAAGAGAGGACTGGCACACAAGCTCAGCCGGGAAGTACGTGTTCTTAAAGAAGACGGTTCTTTCATGTGGACCCACGTCAACATCATTGTAGAACGCTACATGCCTGAACAGAACATCATAGAGATTATCTGCATCAATTATGACATCACCCAATTAAAGAAGACGGAAGCAATGCTGATACAAGCCAAGGAAAAGGCCGAAGAGGCAGACCGGCTGAAATCCGCTTTCCTTGCCAATATGAGCCATGAAATCCGCACGCCGCTAAATGCGATTATCGGTTTCTCCAGCCTGCTGCACTATGTGGAAAACGAGCAGGAAAGGGAACAGTACATCTCTTTGATAAACCACAACAACCAACTGTTGCTCAAACTAATCAACGACGTTCTGGACCTTTCCAAGATAGAGGCCGGACATATAGAGCTCCATTCCGAATGGTTCAATCCGGCAGAACTCATCGAGGAAAGTATTACCGAGTACGAACGGAACGTTCCGGCAGGAGTAAAACTCTTTGCCAGGCATCCGGCAGCCCCCGGCCAGATAGAGCACGACCCGATGCGCATCAAACAGATACTGAACAACTTCATATCGAATGCACTGAAAAACACCGTGCAGGGACATATCGAAGTGTGCTACGAAATGGACACAGACAGCATAAGAATCAGTGTTTCCGATACTGGATGCGGTATTCCCCCCGAAAAACTGGGAATGATATTCGAACGGTTCGAAAAGGTGGACTCCTTTGCCCAAGGTGCCGGATTAGGACTCTCCATCTGCAAATCCATCGTTGAGAAAATGAATGGAGTGATTACCGTAGATTCGACAATGGGAGTGGGAAGCACATTCACCGTGGAACTGCCCTGCTGGACAAGACCATCCTGACAACAAACGAAAAACAATGATTTATGACCGCACAGAAAGAATTTACCCTGACCCCTCGCCGGCGTGGCTTTCACCTGGTGACAGAGGAGATTATACGCAACCTTCCACCGCTTCCGCCTGCCGGAATCCTGCATCTGTTCATCAAGCATACAAGCGCAGGCCTCACCATCAACGAGAATGCAGACCCTGACGTACAGACAGATATGGAAGCCATCTTCAACCGCCTCGTAAAAGAACGGGAACCTTATTACCAACATACATGCGAAGGCGATGACGATATGCCCGCCCATGCCAAGGCAACCCTCAGCGGAACCAGCCTCACCATCCCCATCACCAATGGGCGTCTGAACATGGGTATCTGGCAAGGCATCTATCTCTGCGAGTTCCGCAACCGGGGCGGAGGAAGAAGAATTGTAGCAACCGCCATCGGATAATCCCCTATCATCATGCAGAAAGCCATCATCATCGGTGCCACTTCAGGCATCGGACAAGAAGTAGCCAGGATACTTGTACAACAAGGCTGGCATATAGGCATTGCCGGCAGAAGGAAAGAGGCATTGCATGCCCTGCAAGCCACCGCACCCGACCGGATAGTCACGGAACAGCTGAACGTTACGGAAGAGACAGCGACTCTACACCTCCATAACCTGATAAAAAAGCTGGGAGGCATGGACCTGTTTTTCCTCAGTTCCGGCGTGGGACATCAAAACCGGGACTTACAACCGGACATCGAACTGAACACGGCACGTACCAATGTAGAGGGATTTACCCGCATGGTGACTGCCGCCTTCAACTATTTCAAGGAAAAAGGCTCCGGACATATTGCTGTCATCAGTTCCATTGCAGGCACTAAAGGACTAGGCGTTGCACCGGCCTACTCTGCCACCAAACGCTTCCAGAATACCTATATCGAAGCGCTGGCACAACTTGCCCGGATGCAGCATCTTGATATACACTTCACCGACATCCGTCCGGGATTTGTTGCCACCGATTTACTGAAAAACGGAAAATACCCGATGCTGATGAAAGCAGACCGTGTAGCACAGCACATAATCAAGGCTTTAAGAGAAAAGAGACGGGTAGTTGTCATTGACGGACGCTACCGGGTACTGGTGTTTTTTTGGCGTATGATTCCACGATGGCTATGGGAAAGGTTGCCTATAACGAATTGATTTCGTATCTTCACGTCTCCAAACAGAAATATACATACAGACATGAAGAAAAATTCAAAATATATCGTGCTTACCGCTGCCATTGCACTGTGCGCAGGTTCCAGCCTCCCCTTCCTCGCAGGCAGCAGTACGCTGAATCCCGAACGCGATTCCGTGAAATCCGAAGTTCCCTACTGCGTGACCTCCCCCAGCGTACCGGATAAGATCACTTTTGCCGGACAAGCTATTGACCTGCTTCGCTACGACCACCGCGAACGTATGGACCGCGAACTGATGTCCTTCACCTACATGCACTCCACCACCATGCTCATGGTGAAGCGTGCCAACCGCTACTTCCCCGTCATAGAGCCTATACTAAAAGCCAACGGCCTTCCCGATGACTTCAAGTACCTCGCTGTGATAGAAAGCAACCTGAACCCGCTTGCCAAATCGCCTGCGGGTGCCGCCGGCCTATGGCAGTTCATGCCTGCCACCGGACGCGAATTCGGACTGGAGGTGAACAGCAACATCGACGAACGATACCATATCGAGAAAGAGACCAAAGCAGCCTGCAAGTACCTGAAAGATGCTTATCAGAAATACGGGAACTGGCTGTGCGTAGCCGCTGCCTACAATGCCGGGCAAGGACGCATCTCCACACAACTGCAGAAGCAAATGGTGGACCAGGCTGTCGACTTATGGCTGGTAGAAGAGACTTCGCGCTACATGTTCCGCCTGCTGGCAGCCAAAGCAGTCATCAGCAATCCGCAGCAGTACGGCTTTCTGTTGAAACGGGAACATCTTTATCCGCCCATCCCCTACACGGAAGTGACCGTCACAACGGGCATCGGCAACCTGGCACAGTTTGCCAAAGATAAAGGCATCACCTATGCCCAACTGAAAGATGCCAATCCGTGGCTGCGGGATACCTCGCTGATGAATAAAAGCGGACGTACATACATACTAAAAATACCGACACAAGCCGGAATGCATTACAACCCCAAGAAAACAGTGCCCCACGACAAGCACTGGGTTATCAACTAAAAGGATGAAGGATGAGGAATGAAGAATTACCATTCGGTACCACAGCGCGGCTAATTTCTTCATTCTTCATTCCTTATTCTTCATTAAACTTGTTTCTCCGTCAGATATTTCCAATAGCGCACGGGCATGTCCTGCTTGTGCTTCCGGGGATTGAGGCGTTCCTTGATGCAGATTGCCTTAAAATAGGTTTTCCAGAGAGATTGGAAAAGCCGTTCGTCTTTGTCCATCAGACTTTCGTCGAGCATGCCGGTGACAAGATGCCCTTCGCGGCTGTCCTCACCAAAAGTCACTTGGCGCACCTCCTTCAAGTCGTAATAGTATCCATAGGCGCGTTTGATGTCATAAATCAGCCAACGCTGGTCGGAAAAACGGTCCTTGAAATGCTCCGTCACCAGGGGAAGGGCATTCTTCTCGGGCTCGACAGCCGCAAAGAAAGTACCGTCTGCAGCTTTCTGGAAACGGACAAACTGAAGCAGGCGTATACGCTCCCAATCCACCCGCTTCCACATACGGGAGAACTCCAGCACATCAAGGTCGGCAAAGTTTGTTTCAATGGAACGAGGAGCATCTATTGCCTTGCGAATATAGCGGAAAAGGAGCATGGGAGTTTCCGGCTCCTCGGCCAGCCAGCACTGGGCCAGACAAGCAAGTGCCGTAGACGACAGCTTCTTCTGCAATCCCCGCCAGACACGACCAGCCTTCTCCTCATCGGTCACCACGGTAAACAGCCCGTCGTAGAACAAAGGAAGCGGCTCTCCTTCCAAAAGCAGCGCATCGGGAAAGGTACGGCGGGAATAGGCTTCGAACACGGAAGTCAGCAATCCTTCAAACGTATGGTCATACAGGAAAATATTCATTCCTCAAAATTAAGTACCAACTGTCTCTCATCCACCTTCTTACGGTTAGGCTTGGGCAGCAGCAGACTGCGTACCCCCTGCGGGGTCAGTTCGTTGACCGTGTGCATAGGCAACTCACAGCAGGTAATGAAATACTGCGCCTTCTTCATCACCACCCCTATCTTCTTCAACTGGTAGAAACCTATCTTGGAGAAACGCCGGGAAGCCACTATCAGCCGTGCCGACTTCACGCCGATGCCCGGCACGCGGAGCAACATCTCATAATCCGCCTTGTTCACATCAATCGGAAACTGCTCGGGATGGCGCAAAGCCCAGGACAGCTTGGGGTCAACCTCCAAATCAAGGTTAGGATAGGCATCATCCACTATTTCCTCCACCTTGAACTGATAGAAGCGCATCAGCCAGTCAGCTTGGTAAAGGCGGTTTTCACGCACCAAAGGGGGCTGTTTCAATGCCGGCAGGCGCTTATCGTAGGTATTGACGGAAATATAGCCCGAATAGTAGACACGCCGCATCGTAGGTCCCTTGTAGAGAGCTGACGAAAGATACAGAATATCCTTGTCCGTCTCAGCGGTAGCGCCTACTATCATCTGTGTGCTTTGTCCAGCAGGAGCGAAACGGGGAGCGTGGCGGTGTTTCTTGCGTTCTTCCGAACTTTCCAGCACCCCTTGCTGGATGTAGCGCATCGGCGCATATACACTCTTATGGTCTTTCTCCGGCGCAAGCAGTTTCAGATTCTCCTCTTTCGGTATTTCTACATTGACGCTGAGACGGTCGGCATAAAGCCCCGCCTCGTTCACCAGTTCGCGGCTGGCGCCGGGAATGCTTTTCAGATGGATATATCCGTTGAAACGATGGATAGTACGGAGGTCCTTGGCGACACGCACCAGACGCTCCATCGTGTAATCGGGATTGCGCACCACCCCACTGCTCAGGAAAAGCCCTTCGATGTAGTTGCGGCGATAAAACTCCATGGTGAGGTCCACAAGCTCGGTCACCGACAGCGTGGCACGCGGTAGGTCGTTGCTGCGGCGGTTGATGCAGTAGGCGCAGTCGTAGATGCAATAATTGGTAAGCATCACTTTAAGCAGGGAAATGCACCGACCGTCCTCGGCAAAGCTGTGACAGATACCCCAACCGCCCACAGTGTTCCCCAGCATACCCGCCTTGCCGGAGCGCACCGTACCACTGGAGGAACAAGAGACGTCATACTTTGCCGACTCTGCCAGTATCTTCAATTTATTGAGAACGTTTTCATCCATAATACCTGCGCCAAAAGTAACAATAATACTTTTCAAAAACAAAAAAGACCGCCAGTAGTGGCAGTCTTTCGCAGCATCAAATATGCTTTTTTTCTTACTTCTTAGAAGCTTCCAAAGATGCTTTGCGGAATTCCTTCATAGCTTTTTCGATTTCCAAAGAAGCCTTACGAGCGCGAGTTCCTGCTGCCTTGTTACCGTTTTCCAACTGAGCGTTTGCATCTTTTGAGAAGTCTGCATACAATGCAGCTACTTTTTCAACTAATTCTTTCATAATCCTTTTTAAATTACTTCGTTAATAATGTCTGGCAAAAATACATTCTTTCTTGAAATAAATGCAGAAAAACGATATTTTTTTTGAAATATTCGGTAAAATCGCCGCAAAAAGGGGCTCTTACGCGTTTTTTATCTACTTTTGCAAGCATGAAAACGCTTACTGACACCGAATATATACACGCTCTCATAGCCGAAGGAGAGCACCAACAGCAGGATTTCAAGTTCGAAATATCCGACGCCCGCAAGATAGCCAAAACCCTTTCAGCCTTTGCCAATACAGACGGTGGAAAACTGCTCATCGGAGTGAAAGATAACGGGAAAATTGCCGGTGTCCGTTCGGACGAAGAACAATATATGATAGAAGCGGCTGCCGGACTTTATTGCAGCCCCGAAGTGAACTACACCATGCAGACCTATCTGGTGGAAGGCCGCAGTGTGCTGGTGGTACAAATCGAGGAAAGTGACCGGAAGCCGGTATATGCCAAGGACGAAACAGGAAAATACTTGGCCTATCTCCGCATCAAGGATGAAAACATCCTGGCTACTCCCGTCCATCTGCGCGTCTGGCAGCAAAGCGGAAGTCCGAAAGGAGAACTGATAGAATATACCGAACGGGAACAACTGTTGCTCAATCTGCTGGAAGAAAACGACCGCCTTTCACTGAACCGTTACTGCCGCCTGGCGCATCTTTCCCGACGCGCCGCCGAACATCTGCTGGCAAAGTTTGTTCGTTACGACATAGTGGAACCGGTGTTTGAAGGACACAAATTTCACTTCAGGCTGAAATAGGCAAGGAGATTCCGTCAGGTTTTCCAGATTTGTCCATGGTACAAATTGCAGCATGCGAGTTCATACTACGTTGTTATCATCAACTTGCAAGGTATCTATCTCAGTTAACGACAGAGGTAGCCTTGAATAACGACAGAGGATAGCACTTTTTTTATGTGAGTTTTTTACTAAATTGGGATGCACCGTATGGTTTACGTTGAGAACCCGCTTTGTACAGTTCCGGATGATAAAGGAAATGGTACGTCTGCTGGGTGACTCAGACGGGAAAGGCGATGCCAAGGAAAAGTATATCTTATTGCCATCAGCCTGCTCGGAAAATACGCTTTCAGGCTGCTTGAAGACTACCGCACAAAGAAAAGCGCCGGTATCAAAGACCCCGTTTTCACCAAGAACCGCCTGAAAGAGGTAGAAAAAGACATAGAGTGCTGGTGATAACCAACTTATTTCGTACTTTTGCAGCCGGAACCGCCGGATGACCCGCGGTCTTGTAATTTGTAATCAGTAATTCGTAATTTGATATGAGTTTATTTGCCAAACTATTCAACAAGAATACCGGAGAAGTATCTTCAAAGAATGTGGAAGACTTCGTGTCACTGACACGCGTCTACTTCCAGTCTGTAATAGCCGCCAACCTGGGCATCACCAATATCCGCTTTGTGCCGGATGTAGCCAACTTCAAGCGTCTGTTCAAAATCCCCACGCAGGGAGGCCGCCTGGGACAAGCGGAAAAGGCCGCTTCGCGCAAGATGCTGATGCAGGACTACGGCATCAGTGAAAACTTCTTCAAGGAAATTGATACTTCCGTCAAGAAGCACTGCCGTACGCAGAACGACGTACAAGGTTATCTCTTTATGTATCAAGGCTTCTCCAATGACTTGATGATGCTGATGGGAAACCTGATGCAGTGGAAATTCCGCATGCCTTCCATCTTCAAGGGAGCACTGCGCAGCATGACCGAAAAAACCGTACACGACGTCTGTACAAAAACCGTATGGAAAAAGGACGATGTACACAAAACGGCAGCGGCAGTACGCCAGTACAAAGAGCGTCTGGGATATTCGGAACAATGGATGACCGAGTACGTTTACAACGTAGTGATGCTGGCCAAAAAGGAACCGAAACAGAAAGACAACGAAGAGAAATAAAAGAAAAAGAATTCTAAAGAACTTTAGAAACAAGAAGGCGGGAAAGAAATTTCCCGCTTTTTTTTGTTATTTTTAGCAAATGAAATCATTTTCCCCTCACGGAACACAAGGACGCACCCCGCGTCAACCATCATAAATATTAACTTCAAAAAAACAACCGCTTATGAAACAAAAGAAAATGCTTGCACTCACTCTCTCACAACTGGAACAACTTTATCGGCACGAACTCCCTGAATTGGTCAGCATCGCCGTTCAAAGCGACGATACGGAAGCCTTCAAGGCCAACCTGACGGAGTACATTGCCGGACATCCGGAAGTGGACAGCGAGGCCGGTAAGCAAATTCGACTCTTGATTGAATTTGACGGGCAGGAAGTACACGAGCTCTCCATCGGAGAACAGCTGCCCATATCAACTTTATCAATGCTGCATTCCTTCCTCACGGGACAATGGGAAGAGGAAACGGAAACGGACCTGTTCATCGACTTGTTCCAGCAGTTCAAACGCCTCCACCAACCAGCCCCCACCCTGCCCTCCGCACAGAAAATCAAAACCCTGACCGAACGCTGGCCCAGCGGACTGGATGAAGACGTGCAGCATATCCGTGCAAAGAACAAGGAACGCATCCTGCATGCACTGGTGCAGAAGATTGAGCACCGCAAGACCCCGGCTTCCCGCTTCCATTTCGAAGAGGGACTCAGCTACGAGGAGAAGTTCAACCTCGTCAGCGAATGGTGGAATGACTTCCGTTTCCATCTTGCCATGGCCGTCAAAAGCCCTACGGAGCTAAACCGTCTTCTCGGCAACTCCCTTTCTGCCGAAACCATGTACCTGCTCTCAAAAGCCCGTAAGAAGGGAATGCCTTTCTTCGCCACCCCCTATTATCTGTCACTGCTGAACTGCACCGGCAGCGGATACGACGACGAGGCCCTGCGCAGCTATATACTCTATTCACCCCAACTGGTGGAAACCTACGGACAGATACGTGCCTGGGAACGGGAGGATATCGTAGAACCAGGTAAACCCAACGCCGCCGGCTGGCTGCTGCCCGACGGGCATAACATCCACCGCCGTTATCCGGAAGTGGCCATCCTCATCCCCGACACCATGGGACGCGCCTGCGGAGGACTCTGCGCATCTTGTCAGCGTATGTACGACTTTCAAAGCAAACGGCTCAATTTTGAGTTTGACACCCTGCGCCCCAAGGAGACATGGGAAAAGAAGCTGCGCCGGCTGATAGCCTATTTTGAGGAAGACACGCAACTACGGGACATTCTCATCACCGGCGGTGACGCACTGATGAGCCAAAACAAGACGCTGGGCAATATTCTGGATGCCGTCTACCGCATGGCAGTCCGCAAGCGGAAAGCCAATCAGGAACGGCCCGAAGGAGAAAAGTATGCAGAGCTGCAACGCGTACGCCTCGGCTCACGCCTCCCCGCCTACCTGCCCATGCGCATCAATGACGGGCTGGTGGAGATTCTAAGGGAATTCAAGGAAAAGGCGTCTACCATCGGCATCCGCCAGTTCATTATCCAGACACATTTCCAAACCCCGCTCGAAGTCACTCCGGAAGCTGCCGAAGGAATACGCAAACTGCTGGCGGCAGGCTGGCTCATTGACAACCAACTGGTATACAACGTAGCTGCATCCCGCCGGGGGCATACCACCCGCCTGCGCCAAGTGCTCAATCAGTTGGGAGTGGTTTGCTACTACACCTTCTCCGTGAAAGGTTTTGAAGAAAACAATGCCGTGTTTACTCCCAACAGCCGTTCCGTACAAGAGCAACGGGAAGAAAAGCGCTTCGGGAAGCTGACCAAGGAAGATGCCCATAATCTGTCCGTACTGCTTGGAACCGTCCATGACCCGGCAGCCTGCATCCGGCGTTTCCTGAAAACGCACCACCTGCCTTTCCTCGCCACCGACCGCAATGTACTCAATCTGCCCGCCATCGGCAAGAGCATGACCTTCAACATGGTAGGCATCACCCCCGAAGGCAAGCGCATCCTACGGTTCGACCATGACGGCACCCGGCGCCACAGCCCTATAATAGACCAGCTGGGACAAATATATATCGTAGAAAACAAGTCCATAGCCTCCTACCTCCGTCAGCTGCAAGCCATGGGAGAAGACGCCGAAGAATATGCCACCATCTGGAACTATACGGAAGGCAAGACGGAATCCCGGTTCAGCCTCTACGAATATCCTGATTTCCCCTTCCAAATCACCGACAGAATGAGCAATCAGGACATTGCAGGATAGCATATCCAAGATATATTCCGTACTTTTGCAGGCAGAACAATGAAATTGGAAAGTATCGAAATAGAACAACACCCTTTAGAACCCTTCCTTCCCGGCAACGCCCGTCTGCTGATGCTGGGAAGCTTTCCTCCGCAGAAAAAGCGGTGGTCCATGGAGTTTTACTACCCCAACTGGAACAATGACATGTGGAGGATTACCGGGTTCCTTTTCTTCAATGACAAGGATTATTTTGTAGACAAAACGAAGAAGGCTTTCTGCAAAGAACGTCTCATCAGTTTCCTGCAGGAAAAGGGTATTGCTTTGTTCGACACAGCCTCTGCCATACGGCGCCTGCAAGACAATGCCTCGGATAAGTTTCTGGAAGTGGTGCAACCCACGGACGTCCCTGCCCTGCTACACCGGATACCGCAATGCAAGGCTATCGTCACCACCGGCGAGAAGGCTACGGACACGCTATGCACGCAGTTCTCCATCGACAAGCCCAAAGTAGGCGACTTCACGGAGTTTCTTTTCGAAAACCATCCGATGCGCCTCTACCGGATGCCTTCTTCCTCGAGAGCCTACCCGCTGGCTCTGGAAAAAAAAGCAGCAGCGTATCGCATTATGTATCAGGACTTACAGATGTTGTAAGCAACTTTCTTTAGAAAATAAGTACGTCTGTTACTTGTATATTTGAAAGTTTACATTACCTTTGCAGCCGCAAACACGGGAGTAGCTCAGTTGGTAGAGCACCGGTCTCCAAAACCGGGTGTCGGGAGTTCGAGCCTCTCCTCCCGTGCATGAACGAATAATGGCTGTAAGTATTGCTTACAGCCATTATTCGTTTTATAAATGCCTACCGGATATCTATCAGCTTATGTGTCTGCAAACTAAGCCTCCACTTAGGATGCTTCATCACGCAATCCACCGTTTCGACCGTATTGCTGCAAGAGCAAGGCTGAAGAAAGAAATGCCCGGCGGGCAGCTGCTCATAAACAGTAATATCCTGCCCTTCATACACTACCTTCACTTCATTCATACGCGTAATTTCCAGCTTTGCCCCCTGCTTGGGAGAACAGGTCACCCAATCTATATTATCCGGCAGCGGACGAGTACCGTTTGTTTCAATGCAGACATACTTTCCCGCCTGGTGCAGACAATCCACAAATTCACGGTCAATCCAAAGGGAGGGTTCTCCACCGGTCAATATCACGGTAGCGGCAGGGTATTTACTGACTTCTGTTACGATATCTTCATCGGACATCAGTATGCCGTCCTCATGCTGCGTATCACAGAAGGAGCACTTCAGGTTGCAACCGGAAAAACGGATAAAGACAGCCGGGGTACCCGTATGGTATCCTTCTCCCTGCAAACTGTAGAATATCTCATTAATCTTCCTCATAGACGGCAATGTTTGATTCCGACTCCTGCACCTCTACCTTGAAGCAAGTGGGTATCTGGTCGCATATCCAACGGGCTATGTTCTCGGCTGTGGGATTGAAGGACAGCACTTCATTAAGATTATGGTGGTCCAGCTGTTCCTTTACCACCTGCTTGATGTGACTGAAGTCTACCACCATTCCGTCCGCATTCAGCTCTTTGGAACGGCAATAGACAGTGATAATCCAGTTGTGACCGTGCAGATTCTCACACTTGCTGCGATAAGAAAGTTTCAGGCTATGGGCAGCCGACACTTCCATGCGTTTGATGACTGTGTACATATTGTTAATACGCTAATTAATATAATAAGTTGCCGCATCTAATGTCACCTCGATGCGACGGCAAAATTACAAAAAACTTAAGATTTATCCATTTACTTCCCTAACTTATTCGTACACACAAAGAGAATTGGCAACCTTACGCTCTGCACTGCCACTCGGGGTATTGGCTATTCCTTTATCCGGCAACGCCCCACTCCACAGCGTAGAAGAACCACCGCCGTCCAGATTCAACGCATCCTCCCCGCCCAATATACGAATCATATGGGCAAGCTCGGGTATATTGATACCTTCCGCTTTTCCCTTCCGACGTCCGTCAACGACAATAAGCAGGATTTTTCCTTCTCTTGTCAGCGCCACAGCACTGCGGGGATGCTTGGTATCTACAAAATTCCGGTTAGTCCCGGACAAGTCGCACACTTGCCCGTCCTTCAGCATCAAAGGACCGGAAGCCAGCACAGTGCCTTTTTTCAAAGTACATGCCTTTTCATCCTGCTTGCTCCAGGGAATCAGTTCCAGCCTGCCTTTCTTTATGAGTACAGCTCCATTGGACACTGTTGCCAGAACCCCGGTAGAGGTAGTATCTATCACCACCCCGTCCTTACGCAGATAGCAGACGGAATTCCCGACTTTCATGTCAAAATAGGAACCATTGATGGCCGCCACCGCACCTGCATGCCGGGCGGCTACACTGGTCTCCTCTTTGGGATTGTGGACGAGCACATCGAAACGGTAGCGCTTCGGGGATATTTCAAAAATAGACACTTCCTGAGGAACTCCATACAAAGAACTGAATACTGCCTTTTTATAAAGCATCCCTTTCTGCAGGGGCTCAGTCTGCCAGTCGGCAGAAACGATGGCAAGAGAGTCGGCAGCAGTCTGCGCCATTGCTGCAAACATGCCGCAACAGAGAAACACTGCCAGGAATATTTTCTTTTTCATAAGATGAGATTGGTTTAAATTAATTCATAGCTGCAGATTTGAATCGGCATGTCGAGATTATGCAATACCTTTTCAAGCTGTATACCTTCACGGTTGTCGTACTCGTATCCGAAAGTAGCACGGATACCTTGCAGAATGAACTGCGTGGCACGGTCCAGGGCAATGGGCAAACTGTCGCCTTGCAACAGTGCTCCGGTGATGACACTGGTAAACGTATCCCCCGTTCCGGGATAATGGGCCGGCAGGTAAGGACACGTAACCTTCCAGTAGCGGTTACCGTTCCGGTTATAGGCATACACGGACGTCTTATGCTTATCATCCCGTACGGGCACACTGGTAATAATCACCACTTCGGGACCACAATCGGAAAGCCGGCGAAGGTATGACTTCAATTCCTCATCCGTATTCATCTCCTTATAAGGAATACCCAGCAGATAGAACAGCTCCGTCAGATTGGGAGTAACGACATCGGCCTTGGTGATGAGATGTTTCATTTCATCAATCATGGACTCGTGGAAGTTCGCATAAAGCCGTCCGTTATCACCCAACACCGGGTCTACCACAACCAGACCGTCCGGTCGGCGGAAGTCATCAATAAAGTCAGAAACAATATGTATCTGCCGCGGAGAACCCAGATAGCCGGTATAAAAGGCATCAAACTGTACTTCCAGCTTCTTCCACTCGGAAATAATCTTCGGCATTTCATCCGTCAAGTCCAGAAAAGAGAACTCCGGATACTGGGTATGGCTCGACAATACGGCTGTAGGCAACGGACACACCTGAAAGCCCATAGACGAAAGGATGGGAATGACCACCGTCAGAGACACCCGTCCGACTCCCGACAAGTCGTGGACGGCAACAACCTTCTTTACTTTATTCGCATACATATTATCTATATTATTATTTTTCCTACATTTGCCGCATGAAAACCGTCTGCATCATTTTGGGAACAGTTTCTTTGGCACTCGGCATCATCGGCATCTTCCTGCCGTTGCTGCCCACCACGCCTTTCCTGCTGCTCACGGCAGCACTCTACTTCAGAGGCTCACCCAGACTGTACCAATGGTTGCTGAACCACAAATGCCTCGGTCCCTACATCCGCAGCTTCCGCGAGAACAAAGCCATCCCTCTACGTGCCAAAATCATCTCCCTACTGCTGATGTGGGGAACAATGGTTTACTGCATCTTCTTCCTGATTCCACTAACAGAAATAAAGACAGTATTGTTCCTTGTCGCTGTGGGGGTGACTTGGCATATACTGTCATTCAAGACGTTGAGATAAATGAATGTGCTAATGTGGTTAATGTGCTAATGTGCCAATGACCTGCGGTGTGAGAGTCTAATATACACATAGCGCAGCCAATTAGCACATTGGCATATTAGCACATTAATCAAACTCCTCCCAATTTTTCGAAGAATTCTCCCAACCCCTTCCGAGCATCGGCAAGCTTGTCTTCCCAATGTTTCACGGAGTTCTGCCCGATAATATCCGTCACGTACTTCACCGAAATGAAAGGAACATTCTTGGCACGGCATACCAAAGCCTGGGCATAGGCTTCCATATCCACAACATCACCGGACACATCCGAGAGTTCTGTCAAGAAAGTATCCCCCGTATTGCATACACCGCCTGCCGGCCAGTGTAAACAATATCCTTTTTGGGACAACAAATCCATTGAATCAATCTCATACTCCATACCAAGCTCCACCAGCTTCTGCATATCACGGTCTACAAAATGACGGCATACGAAAATATCTCCTACCCGATGACGGATAGTCCCTGCCGTACCTACATTGACCACCAAGTCCGGTTGCGCATGGCTTATCGCTTCAGAAAGATAAAAAGCCGATTTCACCTTTCCCACACCGGTACGGAGATAGCCTATCTGCACCTCTTCCTCCCCTATCAGTCCGGGAAATTTCAATTCCGTAAATTCGCCTTGTACGGCATAAGTGACTAAAATTCTCATATCATTCTATCTTTTTAGAGTCTGTTTAAATTTTGTCCGGCATGAGGGTGGCAAAACGGTTGATGACACACCCTCCTCCTTCTCATGAAAAAGGCAAAGATAGAAACCTTTTTCAGAAGATTTCCATCTTTACCCCATAAATGTAAAGTCACCCACACTCACAACCTCCCTGCCAGATAAGATTTCAATGACTCTACATATTCCTCAAATGCGTCTACTCCTTGCGGAGTGATCTTACAAATCGTACAAGGCATCTTTCCTTTAAAAGTCTTTGTCACCTCCACATATCCCGCCTTGCTGAGTTTGTCTATCTGCACGCTCAGGTTTCCTGCCGTAGCTTTGGTCTGCTGGCGGATATAGACAAAGTCCGCCTCCTCGACACTAATAAGCAACGACATCACCGCAAGCCGCAGTTCGCTATGGAGCAAAGGGTTCAGTTCTTTAAACATATATCATCCTCTTCTTTTATTGTTTGTGACGCTTCGCCACACTGTTCATGTAATGTCCGGGAATCACCATCATAAAGACGAACGCCAATGCAAAAAACAGTATCTGGTCTATGCCGGGCATATAGAAACATCCCAACGAGAGCAAGGCTCCCAGCACTCCCCCTATCGTAACCACTTTCGTGTTCACAATCAGTCCCGTCAGGGCAGTTCCCATCCCCATCATCAGCAAAATGACAAACAGAATAGGAATCTTCCATACAAATATGGCGGTACACGATACCAAGAAAGCACCCAGTCCAAATACCGTCCACACATAATCCACAACACGGTCTATGTAGGTCTTCAACATTTTCCGAGCCTTCCGCTGACTCCACAACGTAGCAGGAAAGGCTATGACTGGAAGCAGGAACCATAGGAATTGCCAATTGTTATTGCCCGTTTCCTTCAATAGAAACCAAACCAGCAACGAGATAATTACCGTTACATATCCCCACAGCAAAAAAGGTGTCCCTGAATTTTCCGCCATTCTGTCCTTCGTGTTCTGTATCATCCGAGTGATGAGTTCTAAACTCTCTTTCTCATTCAATTTTCTTTCTTCCATTTTCCTGCCGCCTTATTTGTTGCTTCCTTTTAATACCCGCTTAAGTGCTATCTCCACCTGCTTCGTGTCGGCGCTCACCTCCACATCCGCTATCGCGCAATACTCAGATGGAATTCCGTCTTCCCTATCCAACTGATAATTGTTGTTTTCATCATGATAGACATAAAGCTTATATTTACCCACTGTCACATCTTTCAGTTCCAGTACCGCCTCCGTGCCCTTGGCATCTACCATACCATACTGCCCCTTGTCAGTGGCAATCATTATCTTTCCCACAGCAGAAGGTATGTTCATCACCTTCACTTTCAGAACATCTTGCGCAGACACCCCCAATGCAAATACACAAAGAAGAGCTGCCGCCATACTTCTACAAACAATCGTTTTCATAATCATTCTCTTTAAGTTATACATACCAAAATCACATTTCGGGTTCGAACTCCGATACAAAGATAAAAGGTTTATTTTATAAACCAAATTATTATATAAATTATTTTATTTATTTCTTAGCATCTCCTCCTTCCTTTACTACATACTATTCCAACCGCACCTAAAGAGTAGTGCCTAAAACAGCAAAAAGTAATTTCGGCCTTACTAAACAGTAATCGTCCAACAACCGTTCAATTATCGTCCAACATCTGTTTAATTATCGTCCAACAACTGTCGGACGATAATTAAACAAGCGTCGGACGATTACTATTTAGTAACGGAGATACTAAGCTTTCGAAAAGCAAGAAATAAAATCCTTCTAAAAAGCAAATTGTTCCATACCTATCCACATCTCTTGAAAAGCCAGCCTCCGCCACCCTTTTTCAATCCCTCAAAACCAGTACTTCATAGGCCACTTCGGTTATTTCGGCACTTCTACAGCATATTTTCCCCGAAAAGTTTTTGTAATCTCCAAGTAAATTGTATTTTTGTGTACAATTTTGGTGTAGTGATGACAGACGAAGAAAAGAAGCTATTAAGTACCTTTGAAGCCAGACTGCGGCATTTAATCTATCTGCACGATGAATTAAAACGCGAAAATGCTGAGCTAAAGCAACTTCTTGAAGCCAAAGAGGAGGAATACGGGAAGGTACAAGCTGAATACCGGGAACTGGAACTTAACTACACGAACCTAAAAACAGCTACGACAATCAGCCTTAACGGCAGTGACGTGAAAGAGACGAAACTGCGATTGTCCAAATTAGTGCGTGAAGTCGATAAATGCATCGCTTTGTTGAATGAATAAAGAGAAGAGGATGTATGAACGATAAGATAAAGATAAACCTGCAGATGGCAGGAGCCTCCTACCCTCTCACAATCAACCGTGAGGACGAGGAAATGGTAAGAGAAGCCGCCAAGCAGGTAGATATCAGGCTCAATGCGTATCGGGAGCATTATCAGAATGTGTCTCTAGAGAGAATTATAGCCATGGTGGCCTATCAGTTCGCTTTAGAAAACCTTCAGTTGAAGGACCGTAATGATACTGAACCCTATACAGCTAAAATAAAGGAACTGACAGAGGTATTGGAGACCTATTTCAAGGAACAATAAGCTGCAATCCCTCCGTCGGGTCGGTAAAAGAGAGAAATTCGCGCACTGTACAAAAGTTTGCCCTTCATCAAAGCAAGCTTTTATGCAGTGCTTTTTTATTTATATACTAAAAACAAATTAATAAAATGACAGTAGTTACAATAGTATTATCCATTGCCTGCTTCATTGTCGGAGGGTTTGCCTCGTACTTGTTCTTCAAGCACGGGCTGAAAAACAAATACGACGGTATCCTGAGAGATGCGGAAGCGGAAGCGGAAGTGATTAAGAAGAATAAGTTGCTGGAAGTAAAGGAAAAATTCCTGAACAAGAAGGCAGACTTGGAAAAAGAAGTGGCCCAACGTAACCAAAAGATACAGCAGGCAGAAAACAAGCTGAAACAACGTGAATTGGTACTGAACCAACGCCAGGAAGAAATCCAGCGCAAGAAGATGGAAGCAGAAGCCGTGAAAGAAAATCTGGAAGCCCAACTGTCCATCGTAGACAAGAAGAAAGAAGAACTGGAGCACATGCAGCGCCAGGAAATAGAAAAGCTGGAAGCCATTTCCGGACTTTCTGCCGAAGAAGCCAAAGAGCGCATGGTGGAATCCCTGAAGGAAGAAGCCAAAACGCAAGCCCAGTCCTACATCAACGACATCATGGACGACGCCAAGCTGACGGCAAGCAAAGAGGCCAAGCGCATCGTGATACAGAGCATCCAACGTGTGGCTACGGAAACAGCCATTGAAAACTCAGTAACCGTATTCCACATCGAATCAGATGAAATCAAGGGACGTATCATCGGTCGCGAAGGCCGCAACATCCGCGCCCTGGAAGCTGCCACCGGTGTGGAAATTGTGGTAGACGATACTCCGGAAGCTATCGTATTGTCAGCTTTCGACCCGGTTCGCCGTGAGATTGCACGTCTGGCATTGCACCAGTTAGTAACAGACGGACGTATCCACCCAGCACGCATCGAAGAGGTAGTTGCCAAAGTACGCAAGCAGGTAGAAGAGGAAATCATCGAAACCGGTAAACGCACTACTATCGACCTGGGCATCCACGGTCTGCATCCGGAACTTATCCGCATTATCGGTAAGATGAAATACCGTTCTTCATACGGCCAGAACCTTTTGCAGCATGCACGCGAGACAGCCAATCTTTGCGCTGTGATGGCATCAGAGCTGGGACTCAACCCGAAGAAAGCAAAACGTGCCGGACTGCTGCATGATATAGGTAAGGTACCCGATGAGGAACCGGAATTGCCGCATGCACTCTATGGTATGAAGCTGGCAGAAAAGTTCAAGGAAAAGCCAGACATCTGCAACGCCATCGGTGCCCACCACGACGAAGTGGAAATGACCAGCCTGCTGGCCCCCATCGTACAAGTATGCGATGCCATTTCAGGAGCACGCCCGGGAGCACGCCGCGAAATTGTAGAAGCATACATCAAGCGCCTGAACGACCTTGAGCAACTGGCCATGTCCTATCCGGGAGTGACAAAGACATATGCCATCCAGGCAGGCCGTGAGTTGCGTGTCATTGTCGGTGCAGACAAGATTGACGACAAGCAGACGGAGAACCTTTCCGGTGAAATCGCCAAGAAGATTCAGGACGAAATGACTTATCCGGGTCAGGTGAAGATTACCGTTATCCGTGAGACACGTGCGGTGAGCTACGCAAAGTAACATCAGAAAAGAAAATAAATGCAGAAAAGGGTGAATTCGTATTCACCCTTTTCTTATTTTTGCACCACAACCATAACTTTACAAAATGAAAGATTATCAGTTTGAAGTTTGTGCCAACTCCGTAGAGAGTTGTATTGCCGCACAAGCCGGCGGAGCAGACCGGGTGGAACTATGCGCAGGCATCCCCGAGGGAGGAACAACCCCCTCATACGGCGATATCCTCATCGCACGGGAAGTATTGCAGCAGACCAAATTGCATATCATTGTCCGTCCCCGTGGAGGAGACTTCCTTTACTCCTCCACCGAACAGCGCATCATGCTGAAAGACATAGAGAATGCCCGCCGCCTAGGCGCTGACGGAGTCGTGTTCGGTTGCCTGACGGCAGAAGGAGATGTAGACATTCCATTGATGGAGCAGCTTATGAAAGCCTCACAAGGGATGTCCGTCACCTTCCACCGTGCTTTCGATGTATGCAGAAATCCACGAAAAGCGATAGAAGATATTATCGAATTAGGATGCAACCGCATCCTAACTTCCGGACAGCAACCTACAGCAGAGCGAGGCATTCCCCTTCTGAAAGAACTCCAACAACAAGCATCAGACCGAATCATCCTATTGGCAGGCTGTGGGGTGAATGAAACCAACATAGCCCACATTGCCCGAGAAACCGGTATCCGCGAGTTTCATTTCTCCGCCAGGGAAAATATCGAAAGTTCCATGCTCTATCATAATTCCGCCGTCTCTATGGGAGGAACGGTGCATATTGATGAATACACACACACCATCACTACTGCGGAGCGGGTAAAGCGTACAATCGGAGCATTAAAAGCCTCTCCCCTAGCCCCTCCCCCGTAGAGAGGGGTCGGGAGAGAGGCCTATAAAAAAAGGATGTACTTTTCAGCACATCCTTTTTTATATCATAGGATAAATATTATTTCTTCACCGGAGAAGAGTATCTTGCATTCAGACCATCCAGAATCTCACGGGTGATGTTGTAGACACTGTCTGCATAGAGCAGGTTGTCAAAACCCGTATTGCTGATAATCATGCTGTAACCTTTTGTCTTATTGTACTCCTTCAGGAAAGCATTGATAGAATCACGCAGTTGCAGGCTGTTCTTTTCATTCTCACTCATCAGCTCAGACTGCAGCTTGTTGCTCAGGTTCTGCAAATCCTGCTCCAACTTTGCAATGCGGTTGTATTCCTGCTGCGCTCTCTCCTGAGAAAGATAAGCGTTGTTCTGATACTTTGTCTGGAATTCCTGCTTCTGCTTCTCCAGTTCGCTGGCTTTCTGGTTCAATGTCAGACGGACATTCTCGCCCTTCTTCACCATAGCCTCATTCAAGTCTATGCAATAGTTGTATTTTGCCAAAAGCGTATCTATTTCAACATAAGCAATTTTCATTTCCGATAATCCGCCGGTTTGTGCAGGAGCGTTTGTTGTCTGTTTATCAGTATTGCCGGCACATTGAGCAAATAAAACGATCAGTGCGAGAGCTGCCAGACCGTTCATGAGGTAGTTTAATCTCTTCATAATTGATAAATATTGTTTTTTAAAATTAGTTCATACTATCGTTTAAGGCTTTTTCCAGTTCATCAATGGAAAAACGGGATTTGCGTTGTGCTTCTCTGTCCTGCGACTGCACGCAACCGATACCTCTATCGCGCATTGCCTTATTGCCACTGACATGCCCGTTAGGGAATCTCCCGCCTTTCACAAAAAAGACCTTCACACCCAATAAAACAATGCAAATAGCAACTATTAACAGAGTTATCAATATTGTATCAAGCATTTCCATTAATTTTGTTACATGAAAATAGTGTTTTTACTATTTTTGTGGGTGCAAATATAGGGCTTTGGTTGGACTAACTCGCCTTTTTTACTCTAAAAAAAGAGAAAGGGGAATAAAATAGTCAATCAATTTAACCATATTTAGCAATAAGTGGTTAATTTAATGGAGAATTGATATTTGACAATTGATAATGAAGGCTGCATAAACACATGTAAGGCAGCCGCTAATTCAGATAATTATGGAAAAAAAAGACTTGAAACCGGCTGGTGTATTTCACTATTTTGAGGAAATCTGCCAAGTGCCGCGCCCTTCGAAGAAGGAAGAGAAAATCATTGCTTACTTAAAAGCATTCGGAGAAAAACATAAGTTGGAAACGAAGGTGGACGAAGCCGGAAACGTTCTGATAAAGAAACCCGCTACTCCGGGTATGGAAAACCGCAAGACTGTCGTACTTCAATCGCACATCGACATGGTATGTGAAAAGAACAACGACGTGAAGCACGACTTCCTGACCGACCCTATCGAAACCGAAATTGACGGTGAATGGCTGAAAGCCAAAGGTACAACCTTGGGAGCCGACAACGGCATCGGTGTAGCCACCGAACTGGCTATCCTTGCCGACGACAGCATCGAGCACGGTCCTATCGAATGCCTCTTCACCGTAGACGAGGAGACCGGACTGACCGGTGCCTTCGCCCTGAAAGAAGGCTTCATGAACGGAGACATTCTGTTGAACCTCGATTCCGAGGATGAAGGCGAGCTCTTCATCGGCTGTGCAGGAGGTATAGATTCCGTTGCCGAATTCACCTACCGGGAAGTGGACGTACCGACAGGGTATTTCTGCTGCAAAGTGCAGGTAAAGGGGCTGAAAGGCGGACACTCCGGCGGCGACATACACCTGGGGCGCGGCAATGCCAACAAGCTGCTGAACCGCTTCCTGAGCCAGACATCCCAGAAGTACGACATGTACCTTTGCGAAATAGACGGCGGTAACCTGCGCAACGCCATTGCCCGCGAAGCATACGCGGTAATTGCCATACCTGATGCAGACAAGCATGCCCTGCGCACAGACTTGAATGTCTTTGCCGCCGAAGTGGAGGCAGAATATGCCGTCGTTGACCCGGACCTCCAATTCGTACTCGAATCGGAAGCAGCCCGTCCCAAAGCCATTGACAAAGATACCGCCAAGCGCTTGCTGCAAACCATCTATGCCGCACCCCACGGTGTGTATGCCATGAGCCAAGACATTCCGGGGCTGGTGGAAACCTCCACCAATCTGGCCTCCGTAAAGATGAAGCCCGGTCATATCATCCGCATCGAGACCAGCCAGCGCAGCTCTACCGCCTCCTCCAAACAAGACATTGCCAATATGGTGCGTACTGTATTCGAAATGGGTGGAGCAGCCGTATCGTTCGGCGACGGATATCCGGGCTGGAAGCCCAACCCGCATTCAGAAATCCTGGAAGTGGCTGTTGAGTCCTACAAACGTTTGTTCGGTGTAGATGCCAAGGTAAAAGCTATCCATGCAGGTCTGGAATGCGGACTGTTTCTTGACAAATACCCGGCACTGGACATGATTTCCTTCGGACCTACCCTGCAGGGTGTGCACTCTCCCGACGAACGGATGCTGATTCCTACCGTACAGAAGTTCTGGGACCATCTGCTGGATATACTGAAGCACATTCCGGTGAAATAAATATCCCGCGTTCCTTAAAGGGGAACGGGAATCGTTTGTATGAACGTTATCCATAAGATAGGAGTTATACTCTTCCTTCTCTGCCCGTACATCAGTCTGTACGGGCAAGAAGGAAGAGATACCCTCACGTTTCGGATAGTAAGCTACAATGTAGAAAACCTATTCGACTCCCGACATGACACACTAAAGAATGACTACGAGTTCCTGCCGGATGCCACCCAGCATTGGAATTACTCTAAATACAGAAAGAAACTGGATAATATAGCCCGCGTCATCATCGCCACCGGAGGATGGACGCCGCCCGCCCTTGTTGCCTTGTGTGAGGTGGAGAATGACAGTGTGATGCGCGACCTTACCCGCTACTCTGCCTTGCGCGAAGCAGACTACCGGTATGTGATGACACAATCTCCCGACGAACGCGGCATCGACGTAGCGCTGTTGTATCAACGTAATCTTTTCAAACTGCTTTCCTATCAGAGCCTCCCCGTAGACAAGCCCCGGAAGAATAGCCGTCCCACACGGGACATTCTTCACGTCAGCGGATTGTTGCTGAACCGGGATACGCTTGATGTACTGGTAGCTCACTTCCCATCCCGTTCGGGAGGGGCAAGAGAGTCTGAACCTTACCGGCTACTGGCTGCCCGAAAGGTGAAGCATGCCATAGACAGCCTATACACGATACGCCGACATCCGCAAATTGTCCTTTTAGGGGATTTCAACGATTATCCGGAGAATAAATCGGTAAAGGAGGTGTTGGAGGCAGCAGCACCGTCAACATTGCAAGACTCTCTACGTCCACAAAAACTTTACCATCTACTAGCAGGAAAAGCCAAAACACGCAAGCACTTCGGCAGCTACAAGTATCAAGGAGAATGGGGATTACTAGACCACATCATCGTATCAGGTACGTTGCTGCAAGAACACGCACCGCTATATACAGAGGAAGCGAAGACAGACGTATTCTGCCTGCCCTTCCTACTGACAAGAGACAAGAAATACGGAGGGCAGCAACCCTTCCGCACCTACTACGGGATGAAGTATCAAGGAGGATACAGCGACCACTTGCCTGTATATGCGGAGTTCCGGTTGATATATTAGTCGGAATACTGATACAGTTTCAAGTCAAACTTCTGTACCATCACTAGCAAGTGGTCGAAGATGTCGGACTGAATGCGCTCGTACTCTTTCCATACCTTGTTGCGAGAGAAGAAATATACCTGAATGGGTACCCCATACGTCGTGGGTTCCTTCAGGCTGATAATCAAGTCCATCTCCTGGTTCACCACCGGCAAGCTACACAAATAACGTTCGATGTAGATACGATAGAGCTGTGCATTGGTTGGCACCTCTCCTTCTGCTGGCTGATAGTCGGCCATCAAGAGGACTTCCTTGCGGATATTATCCAGCATTTCCGGAGTGCAGAACTTCAGGGTAGTCATATCCAGAAAGATATTCTTGTTTACCCGTCGCCCGCCACTTTCCTGCATGCCGCGCCAGTTCTGGAAGGAGTTGTTCACCAGGGTATACGGCGGTACGGTCGAGATGGTTTCGTCCCAGTTGCGTATCTTGACCGTGTTCAGCGTAATCTCCTCTACAACTCCATTGGCAACGCCACCCGGCAGCGCTATCCAGTCCCCTATCCGCAACATGTCGTTGGCAGAGAGCTGCACGCCGGCCACAAACCCCAGAATGCTGTCCTTAAATACCAGCATCAGTACAGCCGCAGATGCGCCCAGACCGGCAAACAAGGTCATAGGAGACTTGCCTATCAGCACTGAAACCACTATGATACCTCCGATAAAAAACAGTAGCACTTGCAATACCTGCACAAAGCCTTTCAGCGGACGGTTCTTCTGCTTGTCCTTCATGTTATAAACATCGAGCATCACCAGCAACAAGCCATTGATAGTAAGCAGCACCGCCACAATGATATAGACAGCACACACCTTTTGTGAGAACTCAAGCATCTCCTTTCCACGCACAAAGGCCATGGGCAGCAGGTAGTAAATGAGGATTCCGGGCAGAATATGTATCAAATGGTGTATCACCCTGCGTTTCATCAGCAACGTATTCCACTGATGGGGAGAGCGCCGGGTATAATGCTTCATACCGCCAACGAAGATTGCCTGGCACAAATAGTCCAGCCCTATCGAAAGCCCCACCATCAGCAGTGCAATAATCGTCTCGTCAAACATATCGGCAAACTTCGGGTCTATCCCCCAACCTATCAGGACTTTATTCATCCATCCTCCTAAACTCATCATAAGCTCTCTTTTTTTTGAAGTGTCTTGTTTGTATAACAATCCAAAGATAAAGATGTTTTCAAAGAACGGCAAGCATATACCCTTTTTTCATCAACGACTCAATCCTCACGCTCGGGTCGTTTTTTAGCGACCGCCGCAGATAGGACATCTGTACATTCAAGGCAAGGGAGTTGGCATACGAGGCAGTACCCCACACAGCATCCAGCAACGTATCGCGACTGACAGTCTTATTCACATTCAGCGCCAGCAAGCGAAGGATATCGGCTTGACGGGAAGTAATCAGCACCTTACTATTTCCCGTACGAATCTCGTTCGTACTGTAATTGAATACGGAATGGCCGAAAGCATACATCTCATCCTCCGCCACGCCGGACAACTGCGAAGTGAAACGCTCGCGGATACGCGCTGTCAGCTCTTCCGGATAGAAAGGTTTGGCAAGATAATCGTTCGCCTTCAGTTGGAATCCTTGCAGGCGGTCGGCCTTATCGCTACGGTCGGAAAGGAAAAAGATCAGGACGTGTTTATCCGTCTCGCGGATGCGTTCAGCCACTTCAAAGCCATTGTAACCGGGCATATTGATATCGAGCAATACCAAATCAGGCTTTATGAGCGGAAATTGTTCCAGAGCAATTTTCCCGTTTCCGGCATAAGTCACTTCATAGCCTTCCTTCTCAAGAAAGCGCTTCAGCAGCATTGAATATTTCAAATCATCATCGGCAAAAAGTATTTTCAAGGCTTTCATATCATTGGTTATTTTAGAGTAGGGATTATGCGGGTTAGCACGGACTTATTGGGGAATATTAATTTCAATCATTGTTCCCTTGCCTGCCTGACTATTTAAAGAAATGCTCCCATGATGCGCCTCTACCAGCAACTTTACATAGCTCAACCCCAGACCAATGCCGGGCAACGAACGGTCGGGAAGATTACTGCCCCGATAGAACTTATCGAATACACGGTTCTGTTCGGAAACCGGAATGCCGATGCCATCATCAGACACCCGTATCGTCAATTGGTGATCCTGCAAAAGGCAATCTACAACAATATGCACAGACTTGCCCGAATACTTTACGGCGTTCTCTATCAAATTACTGATAATATTAGAAACATGCACCGGGTCTGCCGTTACCAGAGTCTCCGAACTGAAATGGGTTTCAATAGCAACATCCTTACCCTCAGGAACATGGTAAAGCCGGACAAGCTTTTCCAAACTCGTCTTTATATCAAATGTACGGACGGAAAGCTGCGTGTGTTCATCATCGGCACGCGTCATATCACGTAGTTTTGAAAGATAGGCCGACAAGTTATCCAGCTCGGACATGGAATCGTGAATCACTTCATCCATCGTTTTCTCATCTGTTCGCATAGACTTGTCATTAAGAAAGGCTATACACATTTTCAGAGCCTGGACGGGACGTTTCAGTTCATGTATCATAGTGTTTACAAAGCTTTTTCGCAGTTCGTCTATCCGCCGTTGCTTCAAGATGGTTTTTATCTGAAACAGCAGACAAAGCCCCAGCAGAAATATCAGGCATGTACTGCCCACTAACTGCCAACCCATACGCACAAGTACCACATGAGGTGAAACCTTCACGGAAACAAGCACAAACTGGCGCTTCAGGGGATTATAAGGATACATTACTTCTATATATGGATTGAACAATGTACCTTGCCGTTTCAGTTCCGCATTCCACTGGTAAATGGAATCTTCGGAAACCACCAGATGCGTAGTAAACGTTTGTTTGTCCAAACGTATGGCAAGCAAGGAATCAAATTGCTGCAACGCAAAAGGCACATCCAACTCCAAACGATAAAGATTAATAATAGAGTTCAAATTAGGAGCATCTTTATCGGACATATTGATTTTGAATGAATCCTTCGCAATGAGCCGCTCTTCCGGCAAAAGGGTGTCTAACGCCAATGCCCATTCCCTACGCTTTGCCTCTCTCTCTTTATCATCTGTACTGGCAGAGTCCTGCTGCTCTATTTTGAGAGTTTCTATATTCTTTTGGCCCAAGCTCTTCAAGTCCCGCCCTTTCAGAACACCCAAAATTAATTCGTCGATAGTGGTCCGCTTTTCCAAATCAATGGATTTGCTAAGCTGATAGAAGAACATATTGGTATTGCTAAGCACCTTTTTGGGTTGGGGAGTACGGATAGAGTCATACTGTTGGGCGGTCTGCAAGATGCAATCATAAATACCATTGATTTGTTCATCATTCATATACTGATACTGATTACGCAACCAGTAGACCTGTCCGCAGGTAATAAGCAGTATCGATGCGATGGAGAATATCCAAACGATCTTAATCCGTTGTTCCATAATTGTTCTTTTTTAGTCTCACTTAGTTAGAAAGACTTTCATTTAGTACCGGCAAAGGTAGAAGTTAGCTTGCAAATATAGGTACGTGCGAGGCAGATATTATGCATTGAGTAATATTTCAGTAATAACTTTCAGCCTCTTCTGAAGCAAAATCCGCATAGTTTTGCAGTACAATAATCGCTGGAAGCAATATGTAAAACCTCTAAAAATGTAAAAACTATGAGTGCAAGAATTATTTTCCTCAATCTGTGTCTCGCTATATTGTTCGCATCACAAGCGAAGGCACAAATCATCGTTTCTGATGGAACGAAAATACAGAATGATACCATCGGTGAAGCACAAATCCTTGTGCAATATGAAACGCGCTGTATCAGTAATACGGAAAAGCCGGAAAATGTTACGGAAGAAACCATGATGCTGGAAGTCGGTAAAAATCTCTCTAAGTTCTACAGTTACACCAAGTATGTTTGCGACTCTGTACTGGCAGTAGACTTCGCCAATAAAGCCTCGCAGGAAACGATTAATGAACATCTGAAACAATACGGAACAAGCAAACTGAGCGAACAAACCTTCAGAGGTTATCCTGCCGGAAAAGTAACGACCCTCGATGAAGTGGCAGGCATGACGCGCCTGCGTTGCGAAGAAACGGATGAACGTCCGCAGTGGAAGATACTGGCAGAAAACGATAGTGTCCTCTCCTACCTTTGCAGCAAAGCCGAATGTCAATTAAAAGGCCGTACATGGACAGCATGGTTTACTGCAGAAATACCCGTCAGCGAAGGTCCGTGGAAGCTTTGCGGACTGCCCGGACTGATACTGAAAGCCGAAGACAGTGAAGGGCATTATTCATTCACTGCCACAGGTGTAGAGCAATGCCACACATATCGGCCGATACTTTTCGACGGAAAGAAGCACGAACCGATGAACCGCAAAGCATACAACAAAGTGCACGAACGTTATTATGCCGATCCGGTAGGATTTATCACCGGAAGCATGCCGAACGTCACCGTTAAGGTTAGTGATGAACATGGCAATGCAACCAAGAACCCGAAAAACGTTCCTTATAATCCACTGGAACGATAATATTTCTCCACACCCGTAAGCATTAGTGAAATCTATCGCATACTGAATGCATTTCAGTCGTATACTGAACCCTATTCAGTCGTATAGTGAATGCCACTCAGTCGTATACTTAAATATTCTCTTTTTGCACATTGATAATCAACGGATTATAAAATTATCATAATTGTATAAAAATTTCAACAAACTTCAATTGCCAAACAATCAATTATTGCAGTGTATGAATAAAAAAACTATCATTCTATTTTTCCTGTTTCTCTTTAGTTTCTTGTCGCCTACCTACGCACAGACGTTGAGCGGCAAGATAACAGATGCAGAAACCAATCAACCGCTGGAAGCTGTAATGATTAGTGTATTACGCGGAAACACAACGATAGACTATGCATTGACCGATGCCAAAGGACAATTTTCTTTGCCGTGGAAGCATAGCGGAATGCTGCAACTCAATATTTCTTTGTTAGGCTATAAGAGAGAAATGCGGAATATCAATGCGGCAGGAATCCTGAATCTCAGCCTACAACCGGAAGCCATCGTATTAAAAGAAGTACAAATACGTCCCGGACGTATCAATACCCGAAAAGATACGGTGAGATATGACTTGGCACAGTTTGCTTCATCTAAAGATGTGCACATAAAGGATGTATTGAAGAAACTTCCGGGCGTGGATGTAGATGAAAACGGACAGGTTAAGTATAAAGGGAAAGCCATCGACCACTACTTTGTGGAAGGAATGGACGTGACAGGCGGACGTTATAACCAAATCAACAACAACCTGAGTGCCAAAGCCGTAAAGAGTGCGGAAATCATGGAGAACTATCAGTCAGTAAAGGCCTTGAAAGGAAAAATCAATTCCGATGAGGTGGCATTGAACCTGAAACTGGATCCGAAAGCACGCGATCAATGGATAGCAAACGGTACTCTGGGAACCGGATGGAGTGACAACAACAAAATCCTGTGGGAAGGCAGACTGAATGCCCTTCAACTGGGTAAAGGAAAACAGAGTGTCTATAATTACAAAACAAATAACAATGGCAAGGACCTCAGCAACGAGCAAACCAAACTGACCGGAAATGGCCAGCAACAAGTTCCGCTTTCCGGTTTTCTCTCCCAGCCGGGCATCAGCGCACCATTAGACAAGAATCGCTTATTATTCAATGAAACCCACACCCTGAACGGCAACCGTATGTACAAATGGAATGATGACCGCAGCTTACGCCTGCAAGCCGGATATACTCATGAGCTAATCCGACAGCAACGGGGAAATACCCAAATCTATTATCAACCGACAGATACCATACAAATAGACGAAACCTACCATTATCGTCTGAGAAGTGACATCGCTAATCTGGAACTGCGTTATGAAGATAACAGCAGCCGGAATTATATATCCAACCGCTTCACCGTAGACGGAGAAATAAATCGCGGATGTTCGGAGGAACTGGGACAAACTCTGCAAACGTCACAGCTAAGTGCCGGAAACTACTTCAATCTTATCCGAAACCGGGAAAGCGGAACCTGGGAATTTCGTTCGACGACACAGTATGCTTACCAGCCTGCATCCTTACTACTCGAAGAAGGAAAAAGTAAATTCAACCAGCACAACTTCTACACAGATAACAGTGCCGCATATCTACGAAAGTATGATGGATTTACCCAACAATATAAGGCAGGAATACAAGGAGAACGGGCTACCCTGAAATATACTCCGACAAGACAGCCCAATGATTTCAATGCTTCGCATCTGTCATTGTATATTACCCCCTACCTCCAGCTGGAACGTGGAAAATGGCTGGCTACACTTTCGCTTCCTCTGAAAGCAGATCGGTATTTCTCACAACAGCGTTCGTTCCTGTTCTTCAATCCGTCCATGTATTTGCGCTATAAACTGGATTATCATTGGACGTTCTCCCTTTATGGCAGTCTGAAACGCTCGGCAGAAGACTTCTCCGACTTGTATCCGGGACTCTACCAAACTGATTACCGCACCTGGCGAGACGGCAACGGACTTTTCCCTACCAGCCTCACGCAAACCTACAATCTCTACGGAGAGTACAAAAACACTGTACAGGAATTTTTCATCACTGCCGCACTAACCTACAGCCGCAGCAACCGGAATACTCTTTTCGAACAGAGTGTTTCCGAAAATGCCATTGTCTACACTCGTCGTGAACTACCGAACCATAACGATAGCTGGAATCTCAGCAGTACTTTCTCCAAAGGTATATACGACTGGAATTTGAAAACCTCACTCACCCTACTACTCAGTCGCAGCAATGGCGAACAGCTTACCCGCCTGGCTGACAGCGAGGGTAACCGGCAAAGTCTTCTGCAGACCTATCGTTATGATTATCTGAAAGCAGAGCCTAAAATAATCTGGTCGCCCGCAGATGTTTTTGAAGCGGAATATCATGCCACATTAGGCTATGGCGGCAGTAAGATAGGAAGTGATACCCGTCTCACCCCGTTACTGGACTTCGTACAACGGCTACATCTCACATTCAGTATCGGGCAGGTAGACCTACGGCTATCCGGCGAGCATTACCGGAATGACTTAGGAGGGGACGCACATCTCAACACCGTGTTCGCAGATGCATCCCTTATCTATAAAAGAAAAAAATGGAGATTGGAAGCAAGCCTCAACAACCTGTTCAACAAAAAAGAGTATGCTTACACAACATATTCCACCACGCAAAGCTACACTTCACGACTAAATATACGTCCGAGGGAAGCAATGGTGACGATAAATCATCAGTTCTGAGCCTGCAATATCATCACCGTGGAATATATCAATATCCCAACTATCGTCAATCCGCCCACCAATATGGGAGCATAAATATGGGGGACTTTCTTCATGGTCTTATACCCGCTGACTTTCAGGAAAAGGCGATATACAATGTATGCGGCAATCAATCCAACCAATGTTCCCGCGATGAGATCGCCCGGATAATGCACTCCCAAGTAGACACGTGAATAGCAGGTCAGCAACGCCCATCCCATCATAAACACAGTGAGCCATCGTTTACGGAAAAGAAACCAGACAAAGAATGCCAGGCCAAAAGTATTGGCAGCATGACAGGAGGGGAATCCATAACGCCCTCCTCGATGTCCGTTTACGATATGCACCATGTCGGATATGGGATTTTCCAGATTGGCGGGACGAAGGCGTTCCACATACGGGCGTATCAATGTTGCCCCCGTCTGGTCGGCAATGGTAATTACGAGTGCCAGACCGACCATGCAGAACAAAGTCACTTTCCAATGGAAGTTGCGCAGCATCACATACCAAATGGCAGCATACATCGGCACCCAGACCCACTTACCGCTGTAGGCACTCATAAAGTAATCGAAAAAGGTGTTGTGCATCCCATTGATGAAAAGGAATATGTTTGTGTCTATATCTATCGCCCCTTGCAAGACATCCATAAGTGCTGTCATACTTTATACTCTTATACTTTATACTCTTATACTTTAATTATCTTCCTTTATCTTTTTGCTATATCGTCATACAATTTCTGCAGATAGGCTTTGCCCAACGGCAAGTTCTTTCCCTTTGCCGTGCCCTCATCCACTACCACAGCACCTGCCTGGCAATTGAATATCACCTGGTTGTCTGCTGTCACCATACCGAAAGCATCGGGTACGGTAAAGAACGCGAAATGAGGGGAAGCGGGATTAAGCATATCTTTACTGAAAACAAACTCATCATGGGGCAGCGCCAATTGAGCCAGCAACGTGGCTGCAATATCATGTTGCGAGCCATAGACGTCAATGCGCCTCGGCTCTCGGACAGCACCGCCCACCATCAACAGAGGTATCCGGTAGCGTTCTACCGACAAATTGTCGATATGTTCGGGATAAGCTCCCAAGTGGTCTGGAACAAACACAATCACCGTATTCTTCCACTGGGGAAGCTCACGGAACTGTCTTACAAAATCGCCTGCACAACTATCCGTATAGGCAAAGGCGTTCAGCCGGTCATTCTCCAGACGACGGAAAGGTACTTCAAAAGGCTCGTGGCTGCTGGAGGTCTGCAAGACACGGAAATGAGGAGTTTTCTCTTCGGCAGTTCCTTCGGCAGCTTCGGCTTTCAAGTCTTCCAGCAGACGGTTGAATACGAGATGGTCGTGCGCCCCCCACTTACTTAAACGTTCCGTTACGGGAAAATCCTGGTCGGAAACAATGTCTTCAAAGCCTGATGACATCAGGTAGGAACGCATATTGGTAAAGTCGGCATCACCGCCATAATAATACTTGGTACCATAACCCGCCTTCCGCAAGCTGCCTGCAATGGCAGGAATGGACTGCGTTTTACGGGGATACTTCATAATACTAGTAGTGGGCTGGGCAGGATAGCCACTCAAGATAGCCACCAGCCCACGGTCCGTACGGAAACTGTTGGCGTAGAAGTTCGTAAAGAGCACCCCTTCCTTACTCAAGCTATCCAGATGGACGGCAATATTCGGCTCACCTCCCAAAGCTGTCATCAACCTGGAGGAAAAACTCTCAAGAATCACAAAGAGTACATCGGGACGCTGAGTATTGAATAAAGTATGCAGTGAATCGGCAGGTTGCAGCACAGAATCTGTCTCTTCCGTTTGACCACCGGCACCTGCGGGTTCAAGCATGTCTTTAAAAAGCCGGTCGGCCTCCGCAGCTTCCATAAAACGGTACTGCTTGCTGAAGTCCTTCTGCTTGGCAAGAGATTCCATCAGACTGAATGCAGGGTTGATAGCTGCATGGTTCAGACGCTGCTCGGCACTGAAATAGACTTTCCCCACATTCATGGTAGATACTGTAAAGCCTCCACGGATAGGAATAAACAGTAACCCCGTCATCAGCAACAATATACCTGACACCTTCAGGCGACGATAAGGCAGTTTCATCCGCAGCAACAGCTTCTTCTGCAGCAAGATGCCGTAGAAAACAGCATACAGCACGACAGCATAAACAGCCATTGCCACAATTCCCCCCAGCACCATCCAAATGCTGACACTGGCCACTGCGTCTTTAGGGGAGGAAAAGAAATAGAATAACGGAGTAGCATCCAAACGGAACCCCCAATACTCGTATAATCCTAAATCGACAGTAAAAATTATGGAGATAAGTACTGAAATGAAGAGGAAATAGCCGCACCAGATGCGATGAAGGGATTTAGAAAGTGTCCATACAGAGGTTATGAAAAGAAAACCGGGAATAGCTGTCAGATAACCAGCCAGAGATAGGTCTAAAGGTAACCCATGCCAAATGACACTGAACCAGTCCGCACACGAGGCATCCGGATACAGCGATTTGTAAAACAGCATAAATAGTGGTTTCTGCAACACAAAAATGCAGACAAACAAGCAGTATGTCTTAATAAATCCTATGAGCCTATCTTTCATCGGTGCCTTATTGTATATCTAAATATAAGGTGCAAAAATAAATCTTTTTATTCTATTTCTCACCAATATTAGTCAATAATTACATTGAAAGATAGGCTTATAGGATATTTTAAGTTTATCCGTTCACGCGTTTGTAATCTTCAAGGAACTTCTTCAGACCGGAATCGGTCAGCGGATGATTAAGTAAACCCTTAATGGCCGAAAGCGGACAAGTAGCCACATCAGCACCCACCTCTATACACTGCATGATATGTGCCGTATGACGGATAGAGGCGGCAAGTACCTGGGTGGTATATCCATAATAACGGTACATCTCTACAATCTTCGCAACCAATGCAATGCCATCCTCACAGATATCATCGAGACGCCCCACAAACGGAGAAACATACGTTGCACCTGCCTTGGCTGCAAGCAATGCCTGACCGACAGAAAATACCAGAGTACAATTTGTACGGATACCTTTGCCCGAGAAGTATTTAACGGCCTTGATACCTTCTGCAATGCAAGGCACCTTCACTACGATATGCGGATTCAAGGCTGCCAATTCTTCACCCTCTTTAATCATGCCTTCATAGTTGGTAGCTATCACCTCGGCACTCACATCGCCTTGCACAATATTACAGATGTCCACATAGTGCTTACGCTGGTTCTCCACTCCTTTGATACCTTCTTTTGCCATAAGCGAAGGATTAGTGGTAACTCCGTCGAGTACGCCCAAGTCATAGGCCTCCCGAATCTGTTCCAAATTTGCCGTATCAATAAAAAACTTCATGATATAAATGTTTAGATGGTTGATATTACAAATATAACGATTTACACCATAAATGGTTCCCGCCAGTCCTTTATTATCTTTGCTTGACGTAATTATTATCCGGTCAGCGGTTTCGCTTCAAGAATAAACGGTTAGTAATTGTTTGCGGCAATTCATTCTCATAGTGGGTTACCATAATCATCGTTTTATCCCAACGATGGCAGAATGCCTCTATAATCTTCTTGACCCGACGGCGGTTGTATGTATCGAGTCCATGAAGCGGTTCATCCAATATCAGCAGTTCCGGGTCCTTGACAAAAGCACGTGCCAATAATGCCAGACGCTGTTCCCCGCTGGAGAGTTGCAGAAAAGGACTGTCTTTCAAGGCGGCAATACCGAAAATCTCCATCCACCACTCACATACCGACATCTGTTCGGCATGAGGACGTTTATACAATCCGATGCTGTCGTGCAGACCGGAAGCGACAATCTCTATGGCAGGCAGATTCTTCAGATAAGCACGATGCATTTCCGGACTGACATAACCGATGTGTTTCTTGATTTCCCAAATACTCTCCCCCGTTCCGCGCTTCCGTCCGAAAAGACTGATATCGCAGGCGTATGACTGCGGATTATCCGCACAAACCAAACTAAGCAAGGTAGACTTGCCGGCACCGTTCTCGCCACTCAGCGCCCACTTCTCACCACGCATCACTGTCCAATCCAGCTCCTTCAGAATGGTACGGTCATCGTAACGGATGCTAACCCCGTTCAATTTCACCACTTCGTCCGAAGTGAAATTCGCATGTTCGTAGGGCAAATCGAGAATACACCGCTGCAATTCCTCCAACGCTCCGGCCTCTTCCTGAATACGCATCTGATTGCCCGCACAGAATGCCTGCACATACTCCTCACGTTCCATCTTTTCGCCCACCTTCATGTCCTCTACCGGCACAACATGTGTAATAAATGAAGGTATGTCATCCAACATGGAAAGCACAAGGACAATCTGCAACTCGCCCAGCCGGGTAAGCCGCTCCAGCAAATTAAAAAGCAGTTCACGGGTAGGCGCATCCAGCCCTATGAAAGGATTGTCCATGATAAGAATTCGGGGAACAGTCAGTAAAGCTTTAGTCAACTGAAACCTGCGCAGCTCCCCACTGCTGAGAAGAATGATTTTCTTGTCAAGCATCGGCTCTATGCTGAAAAGTTCAAATAGCTGCCGCCTCAAGACATCGTCTTTTACCTCTCCCAGCACTTCGCGTACTAGCGGAGCATCCTCCTGGTCGTGGGCATTCCAACGCTGTTGATAGTAATAATTGGCATCGGCAGAACCGTAAGTATCACGGAAAGCAATGTATTTGATATTGTCATAGGCAGTTTTCGTGAGGGAGGGAGAGAAATCATAGGTAAGCTCACCATCACGCAAAGGATACTTTTCCGTCAGCATATCCACCAGGAGGCTCTTTCCGGCTCCGTTCGGTCCTACAATGGCAATGTGTTCTCCTGCCAGGAAATCAAGGGTGACAGGCTCTGTCAAACGAACAAGCGGGTTGCGTACTACGCCCCCCGCTATGTGTATTGTATGTTGTTGCATCATCCAATCATCATTTATACATAATCAGTGCCGATTGGGCCGGAACAACAACTTCGGGGCCGTACAGTGTGCCCAAACCTTGTTCATTGATAAAGCCATCCTTGCAGACCACTGTATATTTACCTTCGGGTACGGTAAGTTTGGCAGGCTCCTTACGGGCATTCAAGACTAGTATAATATCTCCCCATGCATCACCGTTGGCATTTTCTTTCAGACGGTAAACCACCACATTGCTGCCGTCAACCGGTAGAAATTCCAAATGCTTACGCACCAAATCCGCATCACCCATACGGAAAGCCGGATGCTTCTTACGAAGCTGTATCAACCCTTTATAATAAGCAAATACATCTGCATGCTCCGCCTTTCGTCTCCAATCAATCGCATTGATGGAATCGGGACTCTCAAAACTATTGTGTACTCCCTTCTTGTCACGCATCACTTCCTCACCGGCATAAATAAACGGTACACCTTGGGAAGTGAATACGGCTGTTTGCGCCAGTTTGTCAAGCTTTGCCAATTCTACGGGAGTAATACCCGGGATACTTGCTTTCAGCCTATCCACCAAGCACATATCATCATGGCAGGAAACATAGCTGATCATCTGTGTAGGTTGTTCCGCCCACGGAGCCTTACTATAATTCACAGAGTCATTATTTACTTGCGGATGCCTGATGGCTCCTACAATACCAAACTTTATGCTCTCCTCTCCTCCCGGCAATCCAGCAAGGAAAGCACCTTGATGATTGTCATTAAACGGACCGCGTAAAGCATCACGCATTTCGTCAGAGAAAGCAGCAACACCCGGCATCTTATAAGTATTGGCTTTCATTGCCAGAGAATCTTCCGCCATCTGTGGAGCCGATGCCGCCCATCCTTCACCATATATAAATATAGTCGGATCTACAGACGTTGCCGCCTTACGGATTTCGTTCATTGTCTCGATGTCATGAATACCCATCAGGTCAAAACGGAATCCGTCAATGTGATATTCATTAATCCAATGTAATACAGACTCTATCATGTATTTACGCATCATCGGACGGTTGCTGGCAGTTTCATTGCCACAAGCCGAACCGTCTGCATACGTTCCGTCTGGTCGCTGACGGTAAAAGTATCCCGGCACTGTACGTTCAAAATTACTGTCGGATGTATTGAAAGTATGGTTATACACCACATCCAGAACAACACGGATACCTGCTTTGTGCAAAGCCTGCACCATCTGCTTGAATTCCCGGATACGAACATCCGGTTTGTAGGGGTCGGTAGAATAAGAGCCATCAGGCACATTGTAATTCTGCGGATCATATCCCCAATTATACTTGTTCTCGTCCAGCTTTGTCTCATCAACGGAGGCATAGTCATAAGACGGAAGGAGATGTACATGTGTCACCCCCAATTCTTTCAGATGGTCAATGCCGGTTGCCAGCTTGTCGGGACTTACCGTTCCTTGTTCTGTCAGTGCCAGGAACTTTCCTTTATGCTCAATGCCCGACGACGGTTCGATGGACATATCACGATGGTGCATTTCATAAAGAATCACATCGGCAGGAGAGGCCAATGCCGGACGTTTATCATCTGCCCATCCTTCGGGGTCCGTGGATTTCATGTCGATGATGGCGGCACGTTTTCCATTCACCCCTACAGCTTTGGCATTGATACCCGGAGTATCCCCCAGCCACTTATCATTGATTTTCACATTGAATGTGTAGAATTTACCCATCAAGTCCTTTTCAACTTTAGTTTTCCAAGTTCCTTCTTCAGAGGGTTCCATTGAAATAGTTTCATAGGCATGCCCTCCATCTCCTGCTTCGAACAACATCAGGCGAACTTCATCTGCCGTAGGTGCCCACAATGTGAATTGCGTGGCAGCAGGTGTATATTCCATCTCTGTCAGACTACCCGAACGGACAGGGTAAAGTTCGTACGAAGCATACTCCGTCTTCGCGGGAGTGCAGCTTACAATCGTCGTTGCAGCCACTCCAATGATAGCAAGTTCATTCAATTTCATGATATTATTTTTAGATTCTACATTTCAATTCTTATCACTTCTTCACCTTATCCGGATTTTTGGCAATAAAGTCTTTCCAGCCATGATAGCCTTTCTCCACCGTGGGACGCCCCATCTGCAGAAAGTGACAATAGGCAGCAGCAAGCCCGTCCGTTGCATCCATAAAAGTAGGCATATCCTCTTTAGGAAAATGCAGCATACGCTGCAACATGTCCGCCACCTGTTCCTTGGATGCTTGTCCGTTTCCGGTGATAGCCATCTTTATTTTTAAAGGAGCATATTCCGTAATGGGAATATCCCTGCTCAAAGCAGCTGCCATTGCTACGCCTTGCGCACGCCCCAACTTCAACATGGACTGTACATTCTTTCCGAAGAAAGGGGCCTCAATAGCGAGCTCGTCAGGCAAATAACTCTCTATGATACTCAGTACCCGTTCATGAATATGGCGTAACTTCAGATAGTGGTCTCCAAATTTGCGGAGGTCGATAATTCCCATGGCTATCATTTCCGGCTTGACACCTGCCACACGCAATACTCCATACCCCATAATGGTGGTACCAGGGTCTATACCCAATATTATTTTCTCTTTGACCGGTTGTATCACACTATTACCTCCATCAATGTAGGAAAGCCAATCACTTTATCTTTAAAGATATTCAGTAATTCCTCGTTCAGTTTCACTCCTTGCTCTTGATGCCAACGATGCAGTTTGGCAGAGTTTTCCACCTCAAACTGAACAGAATAGCAGATGCTTCCTTCTTCAATATGACTCAAGATACGGGCTATACGTGGAGCATACAATGTTCCGTTCTTTTCTACCTCGGGAAGATAGTGTTCCTGCATCCATATCAGGAAGTTTTTGTCTTCTCCTTCCTCTACATGATAAGTGGTATTATATATCAGCATAACTTATTTTTTCAAATTCTTTCGCAAACATAGCAATTATTTCAGAATAATGCATTATATTTGCACCATCAAAAACGAAAGCAAGCCTGCAAACGTTGGCAACGGGGCGTTAGCTCATCTGGCTAGAGCGCGACACTGGCAGTGTCGAGGTGATGAGTTCGAGTCTCATACGCTCCACTGATAACCACTGACTATCAAATAGTTAGTGGTTTTCTTTTTTAAGGCTACATGAAAGGAACACTTCTATTTTGAGAATAGATTCCCTTATTTTGTTCCCCTAAATCGTTCCCCTACTTTTCACTAAACCACTGATAATGAGGGACAACTTCGACACTGATGAGCCAGCAGTTTTTCCCCGCCGAATTATGCGGTAAATTCTTCTTAAAAGAGCCTAAAAGCAAAAAACCTACACCGTTATTGTTTGTAATTAGACTTAAGGATCGATTATGTAAATTCACAACACATACGAAAATATATTCTACACAATGGAATCAACGGCTTCAAAAAGCATATATAAGCTCTATATTGAGTAACATTGACAATCAAAACAATCTGATTGTCAATGAAAAAATAGAAGAAACAAAGAAACGATTTGATGCTTTTAAATTGTACCTTTGCTCTATAAACGAACCTGATGTTAATACTATATACACGTTACTAAAAAATGAATTTAGAAGTATGAGCAGACAAAAGAAAATAAAAAAGGATCAATTTGATGATATTATTAAAGAAATACAAAATACAGTATACAATGATACAACTCTAAAACGTGGTACATCGGATAACTATATAAAAAAAGGACTACCCGCACTTCGTATTTATCTTACATATCTTAAAGATAATAAAAAGATAATCATCAATAAATTTAACCAGTTTACAACAGAGTTCTTTAAGGGATTTGCAAACTATATACTTGACAACTACACTCATGACAATGGCACCCCATATACTATATCATCCATTAATTCTATTTTAAAATACGCAAAATCAGCTGTCATTTTATGCGCTAGAAACAAGCAGTATCTCACAGAAGCTGAAATCTCCAATATAAAAATGCGATATTTTAGCGATAAATCAGCTCCGAATCATATTGCATTAAGAAACGATGAAGTAATGCTCTTATACAATTATAAGCCTACGTGCCAAAGAGATGAACAAATACGTGATATTTTTCTTCTTGAATGTACGTTAGGGCACCGTATTACAGATATTTTACGTATAGACCAACGATTAGAACAAATAGGTAACAAACATTATATAACCATCTCACCAAAGAAAACGCCCAATAAAAGAATTGAAGTAGATATTATATTTGATATCGCAAAAAAAATATTAATAGATAAATATAAATGTAATCTACCTAATATAAGTAAAGACCTTATAAATAAGCACATTAAACAAATAGCACAAAATGCAGGAATTAAAGGGGAAGAATTACAATCATATCATTATCAAGGAGAAAATGAACCCAAAGAAATTAAACGCCCCCGCTATGAATGTATTAGTACACACACAGGAAGAAGGACCTTCATCTCTTTACTTGTAGCACGCGGTTGGAATTATGAAAAGATAAGCAAATATACTGGTCAAAGTATAAAAATGGTAGAGCACTATGATAAAGTAACTAGCAAATATATAAGTATCTATAAAGATTCACTAAAGAATCGGCCTTATGAGATTGTGCAACTGTGTGAAAAAGAAGATCAAGAGGAATGTTTTACTCAGGTAACCAATGAAAACGTAAATAAATCTGTTAAAACCAATGCTCCCAATATTGATCCATATTCGGAACAAACAATGAACACTGTTGATGAAGTATTTAATTACGTATTTGCAGGTAATCTATTAACTGGACTTGCCCAAAAATATAAAGCAATCAGAACACATGAGGTATTGGATAAAGACCTCACAAAAGATTTTCTAGCACTGCCTGAAATAAACAAGGCCGTCAATATTTTAAAAGATACGACAAGATTATCTAAGGTCAACATCACACAAATTAAAGGAAATATTGAGCTTAAACAAAAAGTAAGTCAAATTCAACATATAATATGGGAAATAGCAAAAGCCTCACGTGACGTACTACTGGTACAATTCTTTCAAACCAATGTGATAGAGCTAAATCTACATACACCTTATCTCTTAACACAAGTATTGAGTAGGAAAGAAATCGAAAACTTTTTTGACAATTGGAAACCATATACAGGAACTATTATTGCTTTATAGATTGTATCAAGAGTTTCTGCCCCACCTCAAATCCCCTCAAACCCTTATTCATGAGAAGAAAATGAAGCCAATATTTTGCGTAGTATCGGAATGCTACGCTGGCTTCAACGATAAAATTGATAATATACCCGGTAGAGCTTAATTTCAGAAGATGGTTAAGAATCCTATTGGAAGGCTGGAAAATCAGGAGTACCAGGATCAGCATAGTCTACCTGTCAGAAACTGCATGGAACAGCGAAGAGCCAAGTCAAGGTGAGGAATCTTGATAACGGCTCTTCTTTTTTATTCTGGTTTTTGACTGAGAGCCTGTATTGACTCCGTAAATTCAGTTATAATTTCTGCCAAAAATGGATTATCATTCCTTAAGATAATGGAAGCAAAGTTGATAACTCCTTCATTATCCATAATTGAGGAAGATAAAGTGGTAAATAGTGATTTACGATTATAAGTAGAGAACCAGTATTCAAACAGCCTACTTCTCATACGTTGTTTGTTATCACCTGTTTCGCAAATATAAAGCAATGTCGAATTATTGACAAGAAAGAACTCATCAATGATGGCAATAATTGTATCGCGTACCTTCCGATCACGCGGTGATTTATGATTGTTGATGTTGGCAATAATTAGTTGGAAAGATTCTCGGGACAGTAGTATGTCATCTTCCATAAAACCAACAGAATAATGGGTTCCGTTGTCTGTAAAAAATTGAAAGAAGTTTTCTTTCTCACAAACCTCTACCGAATAAGCTGCTAACTTGTTAATACGATCCAACGAAAGAGTGTTCATCGTTATAATGCAAAAAAGTTTTTAGCTTCCTTACCGGTACGCTGCTTATACGTTTCCTTCATTGTTTTTTCCAAAGCGGCGAGACACTCACGTTTTCTTGCTTTTGCAGCCTGAAATTTAGCAAGAGCTTCTTTGGGTGTTATTTTCTCTTTTGCCATAAACTTCTATTTTTTGCAAAGGTAAGAAATATTACTGATAATCAATAATAAAAAAGGAATAAGCTGTCGAAGGATTTCTTTTCCTCCATCCTGTCCAATCCCCCTGAAAGCCTTATTCATGAGATGAAATAAAAGAAGAACGAGAGAATAAATAACATAGTATGAACAATCAAAATCAAATCAGAAAAAGGAAATGGGAAATTTAATGAAAGGAATCAAAGTCGCGGCTTATCTGGCCGAGATCATTGTAGCCGGTTCGGTGATTATTGAACTGGTGGAGAAGTATGGTAGCAGGAAGAAGAAGAAAACCAAGACTGCTACGAGTGTGTCTGTTGCTGATCCGGCAACGGAGGATAACGGATAAAACGTCTGGTGAATGGAGTATGACAAGAAAGCAGACGTATTGATTACGGTATTGGAGGTAGTGACTTCCATACTCAAAGGAATCAAAAAGCTAAGAGGAATATTCATGAAAGCTAAGAAATGAATGTATTCCCTTGGCTTTTTTGTTTCTCGGAAAAGGAATGGTAAAACTAAAAACAATCATCAAGTATGAGAACAAACATCGTACCTGCCATGATTCCCCAGGTGGATTTCATGGAGAAAGTAAGAAGAACTGGCAATCTCCCTGCATTTGTGGAGGACGCAGTAGTCATAACGGAAGAAATGGGAATGAAAGAGGAAGAACATCCCAACTTCATCGAGTCAAACACTTCGGGCATTACGCTTGAAGAACTGGAAAACGGCTGTATCGTGCCCAGTTTCGGGGACAACCAGCTTACCATCAGCCACCAGCATTTTATCCACCGAATAGAAGACGCAGCCAGGGAGTGTTTTCCCCTGGAGCGGTTCGGAAATACCGAAATACGTGTCTCACACAAGATACTGGGACGTGTACCGGGAGCATTGAACAAAAGGAAGGAAGAACTGCTACCGGAAGATGAGACGGTCTACTATCAAAGGATGGCATTCTGTTTCCATATCAGGAGCATGGGCCGGACGATGAACGGACAGGAAGTGCATCTCTGTATCGGAGGAGTCAGGAGTCTGAATGAAGAGAACCTGTACCGGGGAAAATCCCCCGAAAAGTTCAAGATCTTCATCGGTTGGAGAGTGAAGGTATGCAGCAATCTGATGCTGACCTGTGACGGGCTTGTCGGAAGGCTGGAAGTGATGAGCGAGGCTGAGATCCAGGAAGCTGCCCTGAGACTTTTCATGGAATTCAATCCGGAAAGGAACCTGGAGGTATTGGGGAATCTCAGGAACACCCTGATTTCACAGGAACAGTTCTGCCAGATTATCGGCAGGTTGAGGTTATATCAGGTATTGCCTCCCGTAAGACTTAAGGAATTGCCTAAAGTAATTCTGGGGGATGCCAATATCAATGCTGCCACACGGGGATATATCGAGAATCCGAATTTCGGCCTGCGCGGAAGGGAAAACATATCCTGCTGGGATTTGATGCAGCTTCTGAACGAGGCGGCCAAACAATCCTACATCGACCGCTTCCTGGAAAGAAACCTGAACTGTACCGACTTTGCCATCGGTATACAGAAAGCTTTAAGCGGTGAAGATACCCAAAACTACAGCTGGTTCCTGGGCTGAGAGGGAACAACAGGAACATCCTTTTGAAGGGAGAAAGATCTAACTATCCAACAGGTCTTTCTCCCTTTTTTTGTTTAACAACTTTCTAAAAACAAGAACATTATGCTATACTATACATTCAAAAACTACGAAGCATTCAAGGAACTCTTCGGGATTGTAAAACACGGAAACGGAAATGAAAGCAGGAAGAACAGGATATTGCTAAGCTTCCTGAAAGACAGAAGACTGTTGCATGAGGCGGCAGTGTCAGGAGACTATACCCTGCTGCATATTTCAGACATGGCAACCTTAAAGAACCTGGCAACACAGGGTATTATACGGAGCGGGGATGAAAACCGTTCCCTGCCCTATGTAATAGACCTTATGGAAAAGAGATACTACAGCTCAATCTATTCAACGGATGACAACAAGGGACTTTGTGAAGACGGGGATACAAAAGCTGTCCGTTACATCAGTATGGAGAATGGAGAGAGAGTCTTCAAAATGAAAGCCGGAAAGTTCTACCGGCATCTGATACTGGAAACAGATTTCGGAAAAGCACTTCCCCAACAAGTGGTAACTTATCTGTGTGAAGAGTTTGCTGCAGAATGGCAAAGCTATACGATGGGCAAACTTCCCAGGAACAGGCTGTATGTTAACAGGGATTTCAAGCGGATCTACTCCTCTGAAGCCTGTGAAGGGGATTTCGGGTCCTGCATGGTAGACAGGGAACATCATGATTTTTACCTGTATTCCGTCAATGCCAGTGCAGCTTATCTGGAGGATGAGAATGGAAAGGTTATCTCACGCTGCATCCTGTATAATGAAGTGAGGGACGAGGAAGGAAAGGTCTGGAGACTGGCCGAAAGGCAATATGCCAGCGAGGAGAATGAAATTCTGAAACGCGCCCTGGTGGAAGCGTTGATCGCAGGCAATTACATTGACGGTTACAAGAAAGTGGGTGCAGGCTGCGGGGATGCCAGGGCCTTTGTGGATATCCATGGGAATTCACTGGCGGCAAAAAGGTTCAGCATTGACTGTACACTGGGTTGGGATGACACCCTCAGTTACCAGGATTCGTTCAAATGGTATGACATGCGCACACAGAAGGCGGACAATTATGGAAACGGGGAATGGGGACTGGATACGACCAGCATTTGCCTGGAAGATGAATCAAGCTATGATGACTACCACGACTACTCATGCAGGGAAACAACCAGCGTCTACGTGGAAGGAAGGGAATATTATTGTGATTCCGGGAACCTGGAGGATTTTATCTGGGTGGAACGGGAAAATGAATACCACCATGAAGACGATGTACAGAAATGTCCCGAATGTGGGGAATATTTCGTTACCGCACGGGGACGTTACTCGGATATCACGGAAGAGACTTATTGTGATGATAAATGCCGGAAGGATGCAGAGGCCAGTTACAAGCAGGAGAACTGGTATTACTCGGATTATGATGAGGAATACTATGAGTCGGAAGATGAGATCACGACCTATTATGAATGGAACGGCGGACTGGGCGATTATGAAAGAAGAACCATCTCAGAGAAATCCGCTGATATACTTTGGGAGAAGGGAGAGCTCTATCGTTTCGGAAATGAACTGTTCGACCTGATTGATAATGAGTTCAACCTGCCATTCGGTTATCAACTGATTAAAAAAGTAGCGTGACTTATGGAATTACTAAAACAATTGTATCAGATTCATAGCCCCAGCGGTAATGAACGGGCCATGAAGAAATTTATAAAGGGATATGTGAAGAAGCATATCCCTGGAGTAACAATAAAGAACGATCCAGTGGGAAATTTATATATGATAAAGGGGGATTCAGAAACTTACCCCTGTATAGTGAGCCATCTGGACCAGGTACAGAAGAGACATTCCAGGGATTTTAAAGCCATTGAGACAGAGGATATCCTATTCGGTTACAGTCCCGGACACAGAAGAAGGGAAGGACTGGGGGCGGATGACAAGAATGGTATCTGGATTGCTCTGAAATGCCTGGAGAAATACGGGTGCCTGAAAGTGGCGTTTTTCATATCGGAAGAGGTTGGCTGTATCGGAAGCAGGAACGCAGACATGGATTTCTTTGAAGACACGCGGTTTGTGATTGAACCGGACAGAAGAGGATATGGGGACTTGATTACAAAGATATCATATACTTCACTATGCAGTCCTGAGTTCTTGAAGGATACCGGTTTTGAGGCTTTCGGATACAGGGAAGAAAACGGGTTGATGACGGATATACTGGAACTGAAGGAGAAAGGACTGAAAGTAAGCTGTATCAACCTGAGCTGCGGGTATTACGAGCCTCATACGGATGATGAGTTTACGGTAAAGAAAGACCTCCTGAATTGTCTGGGACTGATAGAACATATAATAGAGAATTGTGTCTCAGTCTATCCCCATGAAAATACGGGTGGATACGACGGTTATTACAGCTGGATTGACGCCGAAATAGAATTGTGGGACATACTGAGCGTTAGTCCGGAACTGTCAATGGAGGAATTCCATTACATGTATCAGACTTCTTTCCCCTGGCTGAAGGAGAAAGACTTTGAGAGAATATATAATGAGTATCACGAATTTAATGACGAAGAAGAAGGATGGAAAGATACGAACTGGAAGGAAGCAGGAAATACAAAGCGACCATGGATTTAAAAAAGGGCGTATTCCATAAAACACATGTGTCTTTGTTAGCTGAAAAAAGTACAAAATGTATGGAACAGATTAAGACTTATAACGAAGGGATGGCCGGATATATCTGGCAAATCCTGAAAGCTGATTTACCGATAATCATGTCCTGGGGAATTGATCCCGGGAGTGTGAAAGTGATTGAAGGAGGACTGGAATTTCATGTACAGGGATTCAAGCATACCGGAAGGGTACAGATAATCCTGAATGAGGGAGCAGACCTTTTTGAGATACATCTTATTCCCGATTCCAAGGGAGAAGAGAAAATAATAGAGGACGTTTATGTAGACACGCTCGTTTCTGTGGTAGATGAGCATGTGGAGAAAACGGAGGATTACGAGAAGAGGATTTCTGAGGAATACCGCATTATCAAGTATCCGCTGATATAAAAGAAATCCGATTGTGTGAGAATGTAAATCCTGTGGGAAAGTAAGAAACGAGAGAATCTGAAATTTCACAGGATTTTCTTTTTGAGAAAGCCTATGGGATATTTCACGGATACCAAACGAACATTCAGTATTCGAGAAGCATGTATAAAAATGTTAATATAATTATGACTGAATCTATTTACGTGGCTTATTTACGACAATCCACCAGGAAACAGGAAAATTCAGGATTGGGAGTAGAGGCACAAAGGGAAATAATACGAAATTACCTGAAAGATACAATCCCCGTTTCTGAGTATATTGAAACAGAAAGCGGAAGGAAGTCTGACAGGCCTAAACTTACGGAAGCACTAGCGGAATGTAGAAAAAAAGGAGCCATATTGATTGTTGCCAAACTGGACAGGCTTTCAAGGAATGTGGCTTTTACCAGTAAATTATTGGAAAGTGATGTGGAGATTGTGTTCTGTGATTTTCCAGAAGCAAACAAACTGGTATTGCATATCATAAGCAGCATTGCGGAATATGAGGCTGGATTGATTTCACAGAGAACCAAGCTGTCATTGGGGGCGAAGAAAGCCAGAGGATACGAACTTGGTAAACCTGAGAATTTATTGGGAAAACTTGAACAGGCTATAAAGAACAGTAACAGAACCAACAGACAAAAAGCACTTGACAATCCGAATAACAAAAGGGCGGCGGCGTATCTGAGAACTTTAGTAAGAGAAGATATCTCTCTGTCAGAAATGGCAAGAAGACTGAATAAAGAAGGTTTTGTAACTGCTCATGGAGGTTTCTTCAAGGCATCCCAGGTGAGCGTGTTATTAAAAAGATATGAACTTAAACAATAGGAAGTAATATGGAAACAAACTACATCATCATCCTGGACTTTTCGGTAGGAGAAGTAATCAGGATCAGACTAAGCAAGGAACAGCTGGAGGAATCTGAGAAATACGATGATTTTGAAGTATACTTGAGTACATTGGAAGAAAAGTATGGTTTCAGGTTGAAGGATTGCCAGTGGATGGTAACAGAAACCTATCTGGAAAGAAATTTTGGATTCTAAAAAGATTAAGAAAAGGGAAATTACTCTATATCAGGAGTGGTTTCTCTTTTTCCTTTTCTCCTTCATCTAAGACAAATAAAATCATGGGTAAGGGGTATGAGGATATTACATAACACCTTGTGGTGGAATAAAAAATCTCCAAAATGTTCAAAAACCTTTAAAAAGAATATAGTTTCCTAGATAAAATATTCCACTTATCCTTCGGTTATGTATAAAATCCTAACTCCCGATCCCCTCTCTTCTAATGTAGAACTATAGATATTGAGAATAGCATAAGTGGGACAGGTAAAGTACAATCATAAATATTAGATTTACAACACTATAAACAAAATTATAGATTCCTTTGTCCCACTTATAAATCTGGGATAACAACGAAAAGGAAATATTTTTAACTTTGTCATATTAAAATTTACGTCTATAGGAGAACTAAAAACCTTATAATTGAAGAAATAATACTCATATAAGAGCGTCATATTGAACAAAAAACCTTATATTTGCAATGTCTGGCCGGAGAAATGGTCGGATTAATATAGAAAGCGTTTTTTGCTTTATCCTAAAATCGAAATCGCCAATTTCACTGTAGGAGGATAGAGACAATATGACGCTCATTCTGTTTGTATATGTATTTCGGCGTATAGCCTATGCTGTACCCCTTTTTACATACTGCAACGGCGTGGGTATTGTTTCTTCATATTCATTCCTACTAGGCGTTTGGCGATGCCTGATTTTGGTGAATAGCAAGACAAGCCTCACGCCTTCTTTTTTTAATCTAATGCTGAATTCTGGGGCTTATAAGCAATAGGAACATTATGCTAGGAGCAATCATTCTTATTGGGATTATTGGTTATTTCATTTGGAAGAAAACAGAAAAAATGAAAACCGATTATCAGCCTATTGCTAAAAGGAGATTATTCTATTTACCCATTACACAATTTATTTTTTGTTTCTTCTTTTGTATGATTTCTTTTACCGTTAATGGCGATTTGCCTAAAGATGATATAAACCAATTTGTAGAAGAACATGAAATAGTTGGTGATTTATCTTCCGCTTTACTAGGTTTAGATTTGACCCCAGATCAGATAACAATGTATATGCTGACTGAAAATCTCCATTCAAAAGCTACTTATATTCTGATAGGTAGTATAATTATGATGTTAGTACAAATTGTAGGTGCATATAACCGAAAGTTGGATACGTTGATTATTGAAGGAATTACAGCAGTCCATACTATCTGTATTTTCTATATAGGTAATTTATTAGGAAAAGCTGTTGACTTTATGCTAAATCAAATAGGGACAATAAAGTTACTAAATGCTATAAACGATGACGCTTCATCTTCTACGTGGGGAATGGTAGCTATTTTATTTATTCCATTTCACTATCTATATCATTTTGTCATACAGAAACATTATCAAAATTTAGCAAACAAATAAATTGTCAAGTTTATGAATGAGCTTATTAATGAAATTAGGAATATGACAACAAAACAAAAGATTACTGTTGTTGCTGGAGTTCTTATATTTCTTATATCAGACATCAATATAATAGGAAAAATATTGATTGCCGTAGGTATTGCAGCCTATTTTTTTATGAACAGACAGTTATTAACACATAATTCAATCGAATATACTAAAGAAATAAGATACACATTAATAGTTCCTATTATACAAATAATCACATCCTTTTTCCTTTATGAAGAAAGCTCAAATACTCTTACATCGGCAGGTAAGATAGACAGCCTTCATAATATATCAACTTATACTCCGTATTTAGGAGACCTAGGAAAAGGATTGAATATAGCCAATCAGCTTGGAGTATTACCAGACATAGAGCGTTCGCAAAGCACATTGGAATACATAAGTGCAGCAGGAATGGTAAATAATGTAGTAAGTATCGGAGCTATATTTATAATTGCTTTTGCCTTAACTGAATTATATGGAGTTTTCCGTTTAGGCAAATTTACAAAGAAACAAATGCTCATGTTTTATGGAGGAGCGTCTATTGCTTTTGTAATATGCAGCATTTATTTTGGCATATATACGGAAAAGTTTATTGCTGTATTATCCAGCGTTTTTTCAGATACAGATGAATACCCTTTTAGTTTTATTTTTCCAATAGTTGCTTTAATACTAGTAGGAATATTTTATAAATTATACTCAAAGGCATTGGAAAGACTTTTTAGCTACCGATCTAAAGATAATATAAATAACGAATAAACAAATTTTCATTTTATGAATTGCTCCAACAAAATTGTTTTAACTAGTATATCTCTATGTCTTATGATAACTAGTTGTTCAGATAGTCTTAAATCAAAATTTGAAGATTGTTATACAGCTAAAACGTCACCGACAGAACTTCTTCATAATAAAGATATAAAAGACAGGATAATTAAAAATTATAGCCAACAATATTATGATAAGTTATTGTCTAACGCCAATATTTACACTCAAATTTATCTTGATTCCTTACATGGCTATTATTATATGTATGGTCGGAAAGAAAATGTTAGCAATAGAGATTTTAATACAAATTTGAGATATTATTACAAAAATGATTCGCTATCTGTTACTATGAAAATGTATAACATTGAAATAGACCGTTCAGGATATAGCGATTATGAAGGTTGGGAAAATGATATAGAGAATCATTTGAAAGAGATAGAAAAACAAGCAAAACAAGGAAGTGCTGCCGCATTATACATATTAGGAAGATATCATTCATTAACTCAAAACAATATTGTCCCTTTTGACTTAGAAAAAGCAAAATACTACTTTCAAAAATCAGCAGAACAACATAATACTCAATCTCTATTTATGTTGGGAATAATTGATTGCAGCGATGGTAATGTAGACAAAGGACTCTCCTTATTGGAAAAAGCAGCATTACAAGGAAATGAAGAAGCACAAGGCAATCTTGGAACTATGTACTTAAAGGGAAAAAGAATGACAGCAGATTATAAAAAATCAGTTATATGGTTTTCCAAGTTAAGTGAACGTGGAGGAGAAATTGCTCAACAAGCCTTATTTAATTTAGGAGAAATATATATCAACAAGATTAAAGATTCAAAGAAAGCTCTATTCTACTATCAGAAATCTGCTGAGTTAGGTTATATTAAAGCTCAACTTAGATTAGCTCTTGAATATTTTGATAAAAATTCTTACTCCTCATTTGTAGAACCAAATGAAGAACAGGGAGTGAAGTGGCTTCGTATGGCAGCGAAACAAGGCGACCCAACAGCTCAAAATGCCTTAGCTATTCTTCTTATAAATCGATTGGTTCTTCCTGCCAACCCCAATGATGATATAGTTACTGAAGGTAAAAAGTGGGAAGAAATATTTGAAAATAACCCCTTACAAGATAACATAAATGAAAACTTACTAAATAAAATATTGTTTTGCTTTACAAATTGAGTAAGCAATAAGTAACTATTCAAAATTGAATTACTACGTATGAGTAAATTACAAATAAATTGTTACCAGATGCTAGCGTTTTTTTACAATAGAAAAGCGAGTCCTTAGTATTGTAGTCAGCAGATCTAATCAATTATCCTTTCAATATTCTCCACAGAATCTCGACTGGATTAAGTCCGGAGAATATGATGGAAGATAGAAAAGGAATAATCCTCTATCCTCCCATATTTTCTTCATTAATGATCATTGAAACCAAGGGTAAGGGGTATGGAGATATTACATAATACCTGAAAGGTGGAATAAAAAATCTCCAGAATGTTCAAAAACCTTTAAAAAGAATATAATTCCCTAGATAAAATATTCCACTTATCCTTCGGTTATGTATATACTCCTAACTCCCGATCCCCTCTTCCTTGATATTGGATTATGGTTATTGGGACAATACAAGTGGGACAGCATAAGTGGGACAGGTAAAATATAATCATAAATATCAGATTTACAATACTATAAAATAATATTATCGATTCCTTTGTCCCACTTACCTTTCTGGGACACCCCGCTTATATCCTCTCAAAGCCTTATCTATGAAGAAACAATACTTACACTGAGCAAGGCATCTTTTTTCATTGATCCACATGGGAAGAAAACTGGATTAAGAAAGAGGATGCCTGTTTTTTTCTTCCTCCAAAATGACAAAACGCGCTTATTCTACACTGAAGGCCTAATATCTGATATAAATATTTCAAAAGATGTTTGAAGATTTCATTTCTAGGATATTAGGAACTGAACCAGGTTTTGTTTCTAATCGTCAGGATAGTACTACACCTGATGTCATCGAAAACAGTAGTACACCCCATAAACCTATCCCAGAGAAGTACAGGAAAGATATTGAATCACTCCGGGGTAGATACGGGGATTCTTTTTCAACTGGATTCTGCATTGAGATTACACTGAAGGAACTCTTGGAACTCTGCCCGCGTGAGAGACATAGAAAAGACGCGTATCATGGGCTGATTTCCTATTTAAAGAATAACCAGGGAATAATACTAACCATTAAATCACAAAAATCTAAGTAAGCTATGGAACACAATTTATTTATAGTAGCCGGAGAAATACTGTCTACCGGTATGAGTATAGAAGAAATAGAGACAAAGGTAAATGATAAGCTCGATGAATTCACGGGAGGATTAGGAAGGTTCACGATCAATGAATTATCCCATGAAAAGGTTGTAATGAATTTCTGGAGAGATTTCATTCTTCAACCGGAAACAACGCTGATGTATGATATGGATATGTCTCTTATTACCGGAATTGACCTAAGCTGTTTCCAGTTAAGCCCCATCGGTGATCCCATGATTTATCCCCTGAAAATGGATGCAAAGACGGCGCGCTTCTATACAGACACAAAAGCATTCCTGAGATTTTATAAGAACCTGCTCGCTGTGATCCCTCATCAACGGGTAAGGGACTTGAAAATAAGGATCTATAAAGATAGAATCAGATTTCAAATTGACTTTTAAGATGAAGACAATGACACGATACAATAAAAAATTCTTTGCTGTAAGTAAGGTTTACAATACAGCTGTGATGACTGATAATGAAATAGAGTTATCCATACAAAAAGACCTGGATACTTTGACTGGTAATGCCGGGCTTGTCAGATTCCAACTTGAGGTTAGGGAAAAGGAGATAATTCTCAGGTTTATTAGACGTATAGATTACGGCTATACAGATCCAGAAGAAGAAATCCTGGATGCCGATGCCTACCTACTCTGTGGAATAGGTCTGAATGGTTTTAAACTTCCGGATATGTGGTATGTCCCATTGTTCGGTTATTCATATTCTTTCGAGCATAAAATCTTCAAGGAATGTTATAAAAAAAGTGCGGTTCTTCTAGGGGCAGATCAAGTGAAATGGTGCGAACTAAAAATCGATGAAAACATGATGGCTCTGAAGATAAGATGATAATAATAGCGGAATTCCATGTGGGTTCCGTTTCTTAAATTTCATATATCGAATCACATATTCCGTAGTTCCACTCAGATCTGTGTGGTATATCAGATCAGAAACTCCTGTAAATATGTTGTTTATAAGGACAAGAAAGAGTTTACGGCGGATATGAAGAATATCTATATTGCGCCCAATAAAGAGGTTGGTGCCACGGAACTTGATAATCTGGAAAAGAAATGGGGAGGAAAGTATCCATACGCCATACTTCCATGGAGAAATAACTGGGATGATTTGACTGTTTCTTCCAGTTTCCGCTGGAAATCAGAAAAATAATCTATACTACAAATCTCATTGAAAACCTAAATGGAAAATCAGAAAGTACACGAAATCAAAGCTTTCATTCCCTTCGGACAATACCGTAAAAAAGACCGTTTATCTTTCACTTATGGAGATTGAGAAGAAATGGACACAGCCGATTCATAACTGGGGCTTGATTATGAATCAATTTATGCTTATCTTTGAAAACAGAATCCAGATATAAGAATAAACTTACAGCCGAATCCTGTTTCCATTTATACAAAATTTTGGACAGTGTCTTTTAGGATGCCTGTCCTTCTTCCATCGATGTCTTATTATTAACAGATAATTAAATCTGGATTAATCTGAGTTTTTATATGTTTACTGAATATCCCTAAAGTAGATAGAAATTACGAAACAGAGTATAAATTATAGTCACACATTACGACTGCCCAAGAACTGTTCTCCTGCATAACAGGAGATACAGTCATATAATCGCCCAACCGAAATATTGTGCTTAGCAAGTCTAAGCTTATAGGTTATTTTATGTCCTATACAGTAAATCATAATTCTAACAACTTCTTCTTGCATCATCAATAATCGTGTATTTAACGTAAAGTTACAAATGAAAGAAGTTACAGAAAATACTTACTTTACCGAAGCCCATAAAAATACACAATTACGACATAAAACATTTACCATCTATTTAATGTATATTCCATTAAGTAGTATTTTCTAGATTCTATACCATCCATGATAACACATAATTGGCAAACAGAACAGGAGATTAGTTTTTATTCCTACGCCTGTATTCCGTTGGCATTAAACCATAAAATGATTTAAAAGAACTTGAAAAATGAGATATACTATTATAACCCACCTGATAAGCGATCTCAGAAACGGCACCTTCAGTAGTTTCTAATAAAGTAGCAGCGCGTTTCAACCTAATATTTCTAATAAAATCTATTGGTGTCTGGCCTGATTTCTCCTTCAGAAATCTATAGAGTTGAACTCGATTCATCCCTATCTCATTGGCCAACATATTAACGTTCAATTTTGGATTATCAAGATTTCTATTTATTACCTCCATAATATTATTGAATATTTTATCATCATAGCATTCTAAACTAACTGGTTGGAGTTGTTCATCTTGTTTTTTCTGTATTTCTTTTATTCTATTCTCGCGTTTTTTCTTATTTAGCAAATTATGTATAACAGATTTTAGTATATCAATTTTAAAAGGTTTTTCCAAATAAGCATCAGCACCATACTCTAATCCTTTTATTTTAAAACGCTCATCCGGCTGAGCAGTAAAAAGAATAATAGGTATCGAAGCTATATTTAAATTATTTTTAACCTTTTTACAAAGCGTAATACCATCCATTGTATTCATACAAACATCACTTATTACTAATTCTGGTTTTTCTTTTAATATATAAGCCAAAGCGTTTTCCCCACTATTTTGTTCACATATGTCAAATTCATTTTCTAATTCATGACGCAAATAACTTCTCATTTCAAAGTCATCATCTACAAGTAATATGGTAGATCTATTCTTATCAGATTCACTAATAATTATTTGTTCTGATGCAAATAAATCATCACCAGAACCATCTATCACAGTTTCATTTGATAAAAGGATTTCGTCTGCATCATTAAGAGAAGTATCTAACTCTTCAGGGTTAAGATGACCATTTCCTAATGGTATTTCAATTATAAAGCGGCTCCCCTGTTTATGAAAATTAGATTCAACACATATACTACCATAATGCATTTCAACTAATGATTTTACTAAATGTAAACCTATCCCTGTTCCAAAATTTATTTCATTTATTTTATTATCAACTTGATAAAAACGATCAAAAATACAGTTAATATTTTCCTCACTAATACCAATCCCCGTATCTTCTACGATTATTTTAACACATTGTTTTTCTGTATCTTGAACTTTTTGCATTTCTACAGTGATTGTTCCCTTTTGTGGTGTAAATTTAAAAGCATTACTTAATAAATTAATAATAATCTTATCAAAATGCCGAAAATCTACATAAACCTTAATCTCATCTTCTTTACATTTAAACTGCAAATCTATATCCATGCTTTTTGCCTGAAAATCAAAATTTCTTACAATTGCTTCAACATAATTCTTTAAATTTATTTCTTTGAATCTCATTTTCATCATTTTCATATCAATCTTTCTAAGATCCATAATTTGATTAGTAAGTTGAAGTACTCGCTGTACATTACGATACATCATTTGATAAATACATTGTTTATCAGATTTTTCTAATAGCAACTGTTCTAATGGAGTAATTATAAGAGCTATGGGATTACGTATTTCATGAGAAAGATTAATAAAAAACTGCAACTTTTTATTATTTATCTCACTATTATTCTTAATGCGCTCTGCATTTTGTTTTTGCTTTTGTGCAACACGAACACGACAAACAATTATTAATACTATAATCAAAGCAAGCATCACCCAAAATATCTTTACCCAGAACAACAAATACCATGGAGGAGTAACAAATAAAGTATAATAAATAACATCTGAACAAGAACTATTATCCCATGCTCTAAAACCGAGCCTATACTTTCCATGAGGTAAGCCAGTAAGAGTTAATTGATTACTTCCTTGGGGAAAATTGTTCCATTTGCCATTAATACTATACTGATAAGACACATTTTTAGGCGAAGCAAAATTAAACGTAGTAAGCGCTATGTTAATTGTATTCTCCGGATAATCCAACTTTATATTATCTTTAATTGGTATTCTTTGTAAATTTGCTGTTTTTAAACCACTAACAGTTAGTATAGGTTTATCCTGCTGTTCATTTACCTGCCGCCGTATTTCTAAAGGGCTAAAAAAAGATATACCATTTATTCCGCCAAAATAAAATCTTCCATAACTATCAATACAGCTAGCTTTACTAAATTCGTCACCTTGCAGACCATCATCTTCATCAAAACAAATAAATCTCTGATACCTAATGTCATAATAAGCGATGCCTACTTTTGTACTAACCCAGATATTACCTATCTCGTCTTCCTCTATCTGATTAATGAAATTACTAGGTAATCCATTGTCAATGGTAAAATGTTTCATCTGCCCATTCCTATTATAATAAAGCCCATCACGCGTCGCAATCCAGTATCCCCCTTCTTGATCTTGTTTTATTGAATTGACTGAATAAATATTACGCCAACCCCACTTTGTGGTAATATTAACTAATTTGTCTCCCTCTACCATATATAACCCATCAGAACATCCGATCCATACATGTCCTTCCCTATCTGTATAAACTACATTAATCCAATTTTCTGTTAAAACAGAGTTTTTATTATCATAAGTTATTTCCTTTCCTGTTTCTAAATTAATAGCTATAACTCCTGATCCAAAAGTACCTACCCACAATTGTTTATCATTGATATCTAAGCACGAAATACGTTTAACTGTTGGATTTATAAAATCGTAAGTTTCATATTTCTGACAATTATTATCAATAAAGATTAATCCATCATGATAAGTAGCAATCCATGTCCTACCTGCATAGTCCTGAATAATATCCATAATAGTTTTGGGAAATGATCCGCGACTCCAATGAAAAAGTTTCCTACTTAACGGTTCTAATTTATAAAGTCCATCATTATCAGTACCTATCCATAAAACATTATTCCGATCACTATACAACGAAAGAATGAAACAATCTCCTATTATATTACGATAATCAAAAGCTCTAGACCCTATATATCCAAAATTTAATTTATTACAAGGGATAAAAATTACCCCTTTCTGATACGCTCCAAGCCATAAATTTCCAGAACGATCCTTTGTTATAGCATGTATTTTCAAATCACCTATAGACACCGGAACTCCTTCAATATTTAAATCTGAATTTTGTTGCTTTGATAAGCTCCAAGACTTAAGACCTTCTCCATCAGTACCTATCAACAAAAGTTCATTAACTTCATCATAAAATAATGAATTAACATTACTGTCATACATAATACGTTTATAATTCTTTTTATTTCTTTCTTTCATAAAGACACCATCTGTAAATGAACTAACAAAAAGTATCCCTGCAGGAGTATAACAAATTGCTGAAACATTATTAATAGGATACCCATCATCAGCCATTGCATAAGAGATTTTACCTTGAGAAGTATACTGTAGGAGACCATATTCATCGGTTCCAATCCACACATTACCATCAGAATCTTCAGAAAGAGCAAGAATTCGTATCTTATTTTTTAAGCTTACAAGATGAGTAGATTGTTTTAATACCGGATGTAAGTCAGAAACTGTACCGCAGTAAAGTCCTTGAGACGTACCAAACCATAATTCTCCATTTTTTCTCTCAAGCACAGTATATACTTGAGGATTAATGACCAACCCCTTCTCATCTTTAAAAGTAACATTAATAAAATTATCATTTTCTCTATCATAAATTTGCGTACCGTTTATCCACAATCTATTCCGACTATCTTCAAATATAATCTTATAATAGCCTACTCTCAAGCTTGTTGAATCGTTTATTATATTCTGATATTGTGTAAAACTATAGCCATCAAATTTACTCAATCCATCCTCTGTAGATATCCAAATATAGCCTTCACTATCCTGCATAATATGATTGATCTTACTCCCGACTAATTCTCCTTTCTTTGATGTATATATAGTACCATTAATTGCATATAAAAACGAATATGGAATAAGCACAAAAAGTATCAATAGTAAAAAGAAATTAGAAGTTACATTCCATTTTATAATCCTCATCATAAATAGCATAAAAATTAGGTTATAATATTTTTATATATCCATCAGAATCAACTAAATCATATAAATATAGTATCAAATGAAAAACATCTTACTGGTAAACAACAGTATAAGAATTGAAACATTTAAAATAACAATAATTAGACTATAACCAATCGATTCTCAGAGGCTAAAGTTACAGAAAAATATTATACATTAATTGTTTTCTACTAAGAATTTGCTTCAATATAAACAAGTAAATAATGGCCCCAAAGACAAACGATTTCAACAGAACTCATTAACATCAGTAAAACTAGTATCATAACGATTTTATTGAGCCTATTCTAATTAACTGATACTTTAAGCAATATTGTTAAAAGTACATCTATAAGCATCGAAAATACTAGTACTCAAATTATATTTGCCAGAAAGCTATACCCTAATAAAACAGAATAAAAGACCATAATAACTATGAGGATCATCTTTCGATGTGATAAGTTTTTCCAGGAGCTCGTCACATAACATTTTAATGTTCTCCTTCTTGAAGCTTTCTTCTTTCTTTGCTTACAATAGAACAGATAGATCATTGCAATATCTGTGCATTTATTGCTCGAATGTACTATGCCCAAACCAGAGAAATACTACTCATTATACCATTAAAGTTACTCTATACTTCCCTAAAGAACTTCACATCAAATACATTATTCATACACACATGCAGCTTTATCAAGTTAAGAATTACAATAGTAAGCTAAAACTTACTGAAAGAAGTTTATATCATTTCAGCATAGATAACACTAGCGACATTGTGATTTGTTACAAACAAGAGGTCGCTATCATATTCCCACAAAAGTATCTGATTTTGAATATTACTATTAAAATGCTCCCCTGATGTATGATAGGGAAGCTGGTGAAAACCTTCAGTACCATAAAACTAATCTTGCAAAAGTGCAAAACATTTTTTATAGCCAAGATAATGCAGTAAAGCGCTCTCACTTGACATTATCGAAAAAATATTCAGAATTAAGCACGCAAATTCAACCTCAATAAAATTTTTCTTGAAATATCGAATCTTACAAGATATAAAGTAGACAAATTCTTTAAACACATCACATTCTTACTACATCTTGATTTATGCATTCTTCCTATTTTGACAATCTAACCTTATATCCGAAAGAACACTTAAAAAAAATCAAAAGCCAACTAATTTATAATACTTTGTGTATAAATTAGTTGGCTAATCCCCATATATTTGCCATATAGGATTTAAATATTCTGCGTATTTTGTACAAGTTCGCTCTCTTTCACCCAATAAAAAGAGACATAAAAAAATTACCTATTACCAATTTCAAACGTACAATAGACTAATATTCCGCACTTTAGTTTATCCCCCCAGTTATCTCTTTTATTTTATTAAAGAAGTTTTTTTTACGTTCTGAACTTATACGCCAATCAACTGGTACAGATTGATACCCCTCATTGTAGCCTTCTCCTTTTCTGCGATAGTCAAAGAACCCCCATGAGGCATATGAAGCCACTGCCATAGTCAAATTACAAGAATCTTTTTCGAAAGCATAGTGATCATCTTCATTGAAAATAATAGGTTTTTTTCCTGATTTCATCATGTCACGTGTTGTTTCCACCATTTGAGCAATGTAAACAGGCTGCTCAACACCGTTACCGTGTAGAAGGATGAAGTCGGATACCTCGACGATGGAATCGGTGGGCAGAGTACCTCCACTGAAGCTGGTTCCTACCAGCAGGCGGCGGCCGTTTACTCTAATGTCTTGTATGCGTTTGATAAGCTTATGTATGTGAGGTCTGAGAAGAATAGAATGATTGTAATGTGTCAGGTCACATTCGTTAGCCACTTCTACCAACACATTACGATAGTTGTTTTCAAGCAGCCATTTACTGATGGTATCGGTAGCGGTATAAACAGCATTTACATCTTTCAGTACTTCGTCCTGTTGAAAGTAGAAGTAACCCAGTATGACTACCATCTGACGTTCATTGGCTGCATCTAGAATTCGTTTTAAACGTTCCATATAGGCAGGACGCAGACTACCGTCAATGTCGAAGGCTGTATTCTGAACCGGTTTGTATCCATACCCGAACGGACTTCCTCCTTGAAGGTTCAGGGTAAAAGCCAGCATACCATGCTCTTTCCATGAGTCCATGGCCTTGATAAATTCTTTAGTGTTACGCTCTGCATCCCATTCCTGTGTATCCGGATATTTGAACAGCTCCACCGTTTTGGGGTTCATGTCGTCGAAAATACCTTGCACCATTCTCGAATTCATCAGCAGCCCCTCTATCTTGTAGCCATTCCAAGTTCTTCCTTGATAAGTGGGTGTCCCGTTTATCAGAAACTGTTCTCCCACAATACTTACCTCAGTGAGTTGCGATTGCTTGCTCGTAGAGCAAGCAACCACAAAAACAAGTGCAAACAGATAAAATAGCTTCTCCATTATTCAATAAATTTAATTGATTAATATGATATCTTCAGACGAACACTTATATTTATTGGGGTACATATTTCAGGAGTAATTCCTTAACTTTATAATACGATTCATTGGGATTACCCATATCATCAAACAGGGAAGCAAAAGCAATATTACCATGTACGTGATCATGCATGGTCCAGAAGTTCAACCCCACTGCACCCTTACCTCGATTTTGTAGGAATACTTCTAGCATTGCGCCAATGGTTTCAGCCTGCTCCTTTCGTGTTTCTTTGAGTTTCTGCCAGCCTATTTCTTGGTTTCGCGTATTATTGGCGTGATTTTCATAAACTATAACATCAAGCTCCGAAATGTGAAATTCCAGGTTATTTTCGTGACACCAGGTAATCATCTTCTGTAGGTTGGCAATGTTCTGCGGATTCTTTTCCCATCCAAGTTTAACGTGAGCCTGCCAAGCTAATCCGTCTACCTTCAGACCTAACGAACGTATATAGAGAAGCGAACGTTTCAAATTTGCAAAGAGGTCCATGTTCACCTCGCGGCCATGCGAGTTCCATATCTTCTTTATGCTAGGAGCGTATTGGTTGGCAATTTCGAAAGCCATGCGTATGTAGCACGGCATTTCAAAAGTTTCGCCATTGAAAGTTACCTTTTCAAATCCCATGATGGGCCAAGGGTTTTCCCATCCATCGTTGCCTTTACGCGGTCCGAACCAATCATCTGGTTCATAAAGATATGTGTTTTCATTCAGCGATGCGTCATAACCGATACCATATTGTTTGCTACCAGTGAACACTTCGTTAACCACATCCATCCATTTTACTACGTCGTGATTCTTTTCCAGTTCCTTGCTCAATGTGGTCATATAACGCAGAAGCACACCTTCCAGTTCTTGTGCGGTACGATTGTCTTCTCGAGTCCAACGATTACATTGCGGAGAAATAGGGCCATGGGCGCGAATAACCTGTCCCGTTTCTCGAGCTTTATCAATGAAGTAAGTGTACTCTTCTCCACGCCACTTATCATCGCCCAATCCATCGCGTTTATTTACGGTCGATTGCTTGAATGAGTTCTCGGGCGTATTATAGGAGAATTCTTTGAAATAGCGTTCGGCAATACTGTCTGGCTTATTCCAGTATGAGCTTCTAGACGAAGCACCTATATAGATGTTTTCGCCTTTGTAGTACTTGTCTACAATCTCACGAATAGATAATTCCATATCGTTGATATTCTGTTTGTTTGCCTGTGAGCAAGCTAGAAGAGAAAGACAGATTCCTCCCATAAGTATAATATTAGTCAGTTTCTTCATGAAGATATGTTTTATAGATTAATAATCATAAAATAGTGTTTCCTGTGAGATTATTTGCCTACGGTCAGAATGGCTTTCTTAAGGTCTTCATTGCGCGAAGATGTGCCGACCATGATTTCAAAATCGCCTTCCTCAACGACAAACTTCATATCGTGGTTGTAGAATGCGAGCTTGTCGGGAGTGATTTTGAAACTTACCGTTCTGGACTCTCCCGGTACTAAGCAGACACGAGCAAAGTCTTTTAGTTCTTTCACGGGACGCGTCATAGAACTGTGTTTGTCTCGTATGTAGAGCTGTAAAACTTCGCATCCCTTTGTCTTGCCAGTGTTCTTTACTTGTACCAAAACATTAAATGTGTCATTTTTTCCAATATGGTTGGCCGACAGAATTGGTGCCGATACCTCAAAGGTAGTATAACTCAGTCCGTAACCAAAGTGATAAAGCGGTGTGCTAGGACCGTCAATATACTTATGGAAGTATTGAGATGGCTTGTGATTGTAAATCATCTGAATCTGTCCTGAATGTCTGGGAATGCTGATCGGAAGTTTGGCTGATGGATTGACTTTACCACAGAGTATATCGGCTACAGCAGTTCCACCAAACGAACCGGGTTCCCAAGCCTGTAGGATGGCCGGAATGTTTGCTGAAATCCAGTTGACACTCAACGGTCTTCCACCTACCAATACTACGATAACAGGTATACCGGTTTCGTGTATCTTTTCAATAAGCATTTCCTGTGTACCCAACAGATCCAGACTCATACGGTCAATATTTTCGCCGCAGGTCTTGGTCTTTTCGTAGCGCAACGGGTTTTCACCCACGACAACGATGGCCAGATCTGCTTTCCTTGACAGGGCTACGGCTTCGTCCACTTTCTGAGGAGCGTTTTGCTTCACATCGGTGCCATAGTCATAAAATGTAACTTTATTCTTGCCGGCCATTTGCTGAATGCCTTCCAGAATAGTCACCACATTTTCCTCAGGTTGTTGCAATGTCCAGTCACCTAAAATGGCATGACTGTTTGCATTTGGACCTGTAACAAGAATGTTGTTGTATTTGGACAAATCCAGCGGCAGCAAGCCCTCGTTTTTGAGAAGAACGATAGATTCGTGAGCCATTTCAAGTGCAGAAGCTTGGTGCTGGCTATTAAAACGTATTGATTTGGCTTTCTGTTCGTCGATAAACGGATGTTCGAAAAGTCCCAATTTAAATTTCACTTCCAAGATGGATCGACAAGCTCGCTCTATAATTTGCTGATCCAACTTTCCTTTCCTTACCAGATCGATAATGCCTTCCATGAATTCTGGTCCGTGCATATGCATGTCTACTCCACTCTTCACCGATTTACCATAAGCTTCCTGCATGGTCGAAGTGGTACTGTGCAAGTCATATATACGCTCTATGTCCATCCAGTCACTTACAATAAATCCGTTGAAGCCATATTCCTTTCGCATTATATCGTTCATCATCCAGGCATTGGCATGGCAGGGTGTTCCGTTCAGTTCGTTGTGGGCCGCCATCAATGTATATACCCCGGTTTCAACAGCCATTTTGTAGGGAGGCAGGTAGATTTCGCGCAAGGTCCATTCAGAAACATCCATAGGCGAAGCGTTGGTTCCATTGACGGGTTCGCTGCCTGCTATGAGATGCTTGCCACAGGCAGCCACTCTCTCGTCCTGTGGAGTATTCTCATCCCCCTGATAACCTTTAATAGTGGCTCGTCCCATCAGTGACACCAAATATGGGTCTTCGCCAAAGGTTTCGCCTACACGTCCCCAGCGAGCGTCGCGTGCCACGTCAATATTTGGGGTAAATGTCCAATGTGCGCCAGTGGCTCTGACTTCAAGGGCTGACTCACGACTTATTTTTTCAACTAGTTCGGGATGGAAGCTGGCAGCCTGGCCTATTGGAGTAGGATACACGGTAGAACCGGCACATAACGCATTTCCGTGTATAGCATCAATACCTATCAACAAGGGTATTCTGAGACGACTTTTCAGCGCACGTCTTTGTAGGTCATTGGCTTCTTCCAGCGTCACGACATGCAAAAAAGATCCTACCAATCCCGTCTCCGTAATATGGTACAATTCATTTACAGACAGATTGGGGTAGAAACCGTAAGCATCGTCGTTATTAGCTATCTGTTTGCCTTTGAAACGAGCCTGATTTGCACGTATATGCTGGGGGCCTACATACTGGCACATTTGTCCCACTTTTTCCTCCAAAGTCATGCGTCTCATCAAATCTTCAACGCGTTGTTCCAACGACAGTGAAGGATTCATGTAAGGCACTATATTTTGCGCTTGACATAAAATACCAGTAAATATAAGTACACTTACGTTGGCTACTTTTTTTAAGTTTGTTCTCAAATTATTCTTCATATTTTAACATATATTTATCAGTCATTTTACGACGGTCCTCTAAAGTTCGTTCGTCACCATATTGTTTCTGCAATTTTACAATTTCAGCCTTTAATTCTTTAACTATATCTTTATAATTGGGATCAGCATAAACATTCATTACCTCATATGGATCTTTTTCGAGATCATAAAGTTCCCATACATCAATATTGTAATAAAAATGAATTAATTTATAACGATTAGTACGAACTCCATAATGCGGCTGTACATTGTGCCATTTAGGATATTCAAAATATTGGTAATAAGCAGATTTACGCCAGTTATTTTTTACAACTTGATCATTTGTCAACAGCCCCTTCATACTACACCCTTGTATATCTTTAGGAATTTCTACGCCAGCAAAGTCAAGTAACGTAGGAGCTATGTCTATATTTAATGTTAATTCATTAATTTCCTGTCCTCTTTTTACCAATCCAGGATAACTTATCAAGCAAGGCATTTGAAGAGATTCTTCATACATCCACCGTTTATCATAAAGGCCGTGCTCTCCAAGATAAAACCCTTGATCCCCCATATATACTATAATAGTATTATTATACAAATTATTATCTTTCAAGTATTTCACTACACGTCCCACCTGATCATCAACAGAACGAATTACACGAAGATAATTTTTTATATATTGCTGAAACTTCCATTTCTTCAATTCTTTCCCTTTAAGTTTAGGATCTGGTGTCCAGAACTGATTTTTACCAGATCCACCCCACCATAACCATTTGTCTCGTTCTTTCGGAGTAAGTCCTTTGGGCGGGGTCTGTTTCAGATCCCCTCTTGAAAGGTGGTTCTCGATAGTTCCCATAGATTCTCCCAAAGTCAGTTCACGTCCAGTATAATCATCGTCAAAAGTTGCTGGGTAAGGGAATTCTACATCATCAAACAGGTGAGTATAACAGGAATCGGGATCCCAAGGGCGATGAGGAGCCTTAAAGTGAAGCATCATACAGAATGGCTTTTCACCATCTTTTACCTGACCGAGCCATTCAATGGCAGCATCAGCAGTCAGTGTTGTGGCATATCCTTTACGTACTTCCTTTTTACCATTGACATCAAATACTGGATCCCAGTAAGTTCCTTGTTGACTCTTGTCGCCATGTATCATATAGTAGTCGAAACCTTTCGGTTCAGAGAACAAATGCCACTTCCCAAAGAGAGCGGTTGTATAACCATTCTCCTGTAGGATTTTCTGGTATTGTTGCTGTGTGTTGTCAAATACTATACCACCTTCATTCTGATAAAATCCGTTAGTCGTACTATATTTTCCAGTTAACAAACATGCACGACTAGGACCTGATATTGAGTTGGTACAAAGCATATTTCTGAAAAGTGCACCATTGGCTGCAATAGAGTCTATGTTGGGAGTTGGAGCCAATTGGGCATTAATGCCACCGTATGCACTAATAGCTGTACGTGCATGGTCATCAGCTAGAATAAACAGAATGTTCGGTTTCTGTTTAACTTCTGCTTTACCACAAGCAGAAAGGAGTAATCCTCCTCCTAATGCAAATAATAATTTTTCTACTCTCATGCTATTTATTGCGATTTAAATTAGATTTGCTATATATTATCATCATTGTATGAGTTTCAGTTTTACGAAATAAACATCATTTTCCCTAACAGTGAATCGTTCTTTATAAATGCCATCAACTCCAATTTCAACTAACGCCTGATTACAAGCTTTTCCCGAAGCCATTTGCTTCAGATACTTGATCTGCTCGACCGACAGATTGACGGGTGAGCCTAAATCGAGATAAGTTGTGTAACAATCATTTTGTTGATAACCAGTGCGGTAAACTTCCCGCATGTACTTGCCAGGAGGCAGTCCAGCACATTGTATATCGGCTGTTTCTACGTTTTTTGCAGGCAGTCTTCTCTTGTAGAAAACGGTATTAGGTTCTTGTCCTTGGTCAAGGTGAGTCAAATTCCAGAATAAAAACTGAATATCACCATGATCATCCTTGCATACCCACGATTCTTCATCGCTGTTCTTCAATTCCTTGTTACCCATTTCGCAAAGAAATTTGTAGGCGAAGTAAGAAGGTTTCTTTATCCCCTGGAAGTTCATTAGACCAAACCCTCCATGAAATGGAGAAGGAACAGTTCCAGGTTCTTCAAAAATGTCAGTGAAAGTCCAGTAGGACATGGATGTTGGTCTGTTATTCACATGCTTCAGCGTATGCAGCAGATAGGGTGCATTCTGGTAGACGTCGTGATAAGGATCACGTGGCGAGTAAGAGCTACTCCATTCCGTGAAGTGTACTTCAAGATGGCTGTACAAGGGATTCTTTTCCAGCTGTCCGAAAGCCGACTCTACCTGTTGTACCACAGCATCTACATTGGCAGGCATACGCAGCTGGCTGACTCCACATTCATCCAAGTAACCTTCTACACCGTAACAATGGGTCGTGATAAAGTCAATAGGAAGTTGTCTAAACTCGCAAAACTTAACCATATCATCTATCCATTGGCATCCAGCCGTTGCAGGCCCTCCAACTTTAAAGCGCTGGGATACCTTTTTGATGGCTTTAGCGGTAGTTTCATACAGTTTAAAATAATCATCCTGCGTACCATGGAAGAAACCATGAAGATTTGGTTCGTTCCATACCTCGAAGTACCAATTGGCTATTTCGTCTTCACCGTAGCGGTCTTTCAGATGTTCAACCAACTGCTCTATCAAATATTGCCATTTGTCATAATTATTTGGAGGGGTAACATTACCTTTCCACCAAAAAATAGTACCTTCGCCACTACGCAACTGCTCAGGCATAAATCCCAACTCGACAAAAGGAACTACTCCAATATCTGTAAGATAATCGAAAAGGGCATCAATGTACTGAAAGTTCAAATGAATGCCATTCTTGTCTTCTCTGTACACACCCATTTCGTCATGCAATAGACCATGAAAACGAATGCGTTGGAAATCACATTCCTTTTTGGCCTCAGCCAATTGTCTTTGCCAGTCACCTATTAAACCTTCATGCGCCCGCCCGGCTCCTACACAAAATTTGAAGAACTGGTTAAAATCTCCTTTCTCAACATTTGAGTTTACCTCAATTTTTCTTTGGGGTAAAATCGTTCTGTTTTCTTGTGCAAACAAAATACAGTTCAATAGCAGTGCATATATTAAAAAAAACACCCAAACTGCATTTCTTATCATTTTGTTAGTCATTTTTACTTGTCATTTTTTAACACGTTACCTAGTCATAGTTCACCTTTTGCCAGGCAGATTATCAAACATTGCATCCACGATTTCCGGTTCATTCCAGAGCATCGTCCTGCGATCAAGTAACCCCATCCAATGAATACATACAATACCATATCGCGATGCCTCTCTAACCACACAAGCTGCATGTTTTACACGCTCAGGCATGTTATTCTTATCAGTTGCAGCAAACTCACCAAGTACTACTGGAATATGTTTAGAGCAGAAAAAATCATACATTCTCTTCATAGTAAGAGCTATTTCAGCAGCATCTTGTTCATTAAAATCTACCTTAGGATCATCTTTATCAAGAGCAAATTTGTAAGGACTATAATCATGAAATTGAACCATAAGATGGTTCTCCGTCATATCTTTAGGTAACTCAAAATTTGCGAGATTATTTTCTCGGTGAGAAGCAGCATAGGTATTCACACATAAATTACGCCGTGTATTATTACCCCCAGTTGCTCGCACAACATCAACAAAATCTTGCAATAAAGTATTTGCAGCTTTATACGATAAATGATCTTTAGATTCATTCCACGAATTATTCTTATCTAGAATCTCATTATACGCCTCAAAAATCAGATGGTCATCATATTTATTAAATCGTGTTGCAATCTGCTGCCATAAATACCTAAATCGTTGCTTAATATCTGGATACATATCCCAGTCTGCCTTAAGCCAAGTCTGTTTTGACGCACCAGTATCATGATGAACATTAAGAATACAGTACATACCCGCATTAAGGACATAAGTTACGACTTCTTCAACACGCTGCATCCAAATTTCATCGACCTTACCACTTTCATCAATATGCTGATACCAAGTTACAGGTACACGAATGACATTAAATCCTGCTTGTTTGAACTTATTAATCATTTCTTGCGTAGTAACCGGATTACCCCAAGCTGTTTCATAATCACTAGGTCTTCCAGGAGTATTTATTGCAATCCACTCACCATGTGAATCAAGCGTATTACCCAGGTTCCACCCTATACGCATATTTTCCACAGTTTCAATAGCAGTCTCCCAACTTTCAGTGCCTTCAGCCACATTTCCTGCTTGCCAAATTGATATTTCTTTCTGAATTCCAGATGATAAAAAGATGAGATTTATTTTACGTACCTCGGGATTCGGATTTTCTCCTATATTAATTTTTACAGTCTCTACACTTCCTGCTTGCGATATACCCTTCCCTGAAGCAGGTGAAACATTACACCAGCCTGTAGATCCGTCAACTGTCCAGCTTCGATTACAAGTAATTCTAACTAAAAGTTCAGTAGCTCCACTACTTATTCTTACGACACCGGACTCATCGCAATTATCAATATTTATTGATATATAAGGAGATGACGAATCTTCATTCTTCTTATTACAAGATATACAAAAGAAGATAAAGACTAGAAAGTTCAACAACAAAAAAATATATCTTTTCATAACAATTTTATTATAACCTGACTTAATTCTATTAACACAATAAATGAACTTACTACAATTCTTTTATAACCATTATTATAAAGAATAATATAAATGGTATATAACATTATAATATTTTCAGATCATACTTATAATAATTCCAAGCAAAGATTAATAAATAGGAAGGTTCTTCTTACAACACAAAAATCATTTTCAAATAAATCATATATACTAAACGAAGATAATAGTTTATAAAATTAAAGTAAGCTCACTACAAATCCCTATATTTTAGTAATAATTCTTTCATTCTAAAATAAGCAGGTGTAGGATTCAGTTTTTGATCAAAAATTGATGCAAAAGTAGTTCCGCCATTAAAGTGGTCAATTAAAGTCCAGCAATTAAAGCCAACAGCACCTTTACCTCGATTTTGCAGAAAGACCTCAAATAATGCACCCAAAGTAGCAGCTTGTTGCTCCCTCGTTCTCTCAAGAGCTTGTTGGTTCAGGCATTTTTCCTGTTCTCCCTCAGCAACAATAATATCAAGCTCTGAAATATGAAACTCTAATCCATTTTCGTAACACCAGGATATCATCTTTTGAAGATTATCAATATTTTCTTGCTTCTTCTCCCAACCTAGATTAAGATGAGCCTGCCAAGCGATTGCATCAATATCTAATCCTAAAGAACGAATATAACTAACTGCACGCTGCAAATTTTCCATTGATTCTATCTTTAGTTCTCGACCATGCGAGTTCCAAACTTTTTTCACATTAGGAGCATACTTATTAGCTATTTCAAACGCCATACGAATATATTTAGGTATTTCAAAGGTTTCGCCATTATAAGTTACAGTCTCAAAACCTATTTGCGTCCAAGGATTCTCCCATTTATCACACCCTTTTTTGGGTCCAAACCAATCATAAAACTCATAAATCACATCATTATCCTTATGCTTCCCCTCATACCCAATACCTTTCTGACGACTTCCTGAAAAGACCTCATTAACAACATCCATCCATAATACAACATCTTTATTCTTTTCCAATTCCGTACTCATTCTAGTCATAAAATTAGTAAGAGCAGTCATAAGTTCCTCTGATGATCGAATATCATCACGAGCCCATTCATTACATTGTGGCGATATTGGACAATGTGCACGAAGTACCTGCTTGTGTTTACGCGCCTGTTTAATGAAGTACTGATATTCGGAAGAATTCCAGATGTCATACTTACCGCCATCTGTACGATTCACAACTTGTTGCTTAAAACAGTTTTCGGGTGTATTATATGATACCTCATTAAAAAAGAATTTAGCATATTTCTCATCAAATTTATTATCCAATTTCCACATTTGGATTTCCGAGGTTGACCCTACATAAAAATTTTTTCCCTCATAATATTTCTCCATAATTTCACGGATAGTAAGATTCATATCATCCTTGGAGACTTCGGCAGTTTGCCCAAAAACAAGCTGCGGCAATAGGAAAGCGAATACAAATATTTTCCTCATAACTTATACAATATAAAAAATTACAATCTACGTTTTTTATAATCCTCCCAATATGTGCGCATTACTTTTAAAGCAGGAACATATTCATTAGAATCTATAACATTAATTGTTTCATGGGGATCTTTCTCATAATCATACAATTCCTCGTAAACAATTTTATTAGCATCAATTTTTCTATTTATCCATTCTACCCATACAGTATATCTATATCTTTTACTTCTCAATGAATATCCCATTATTTTCCCTCTAGGATATTGACTTACTGCATAATTATAAAGATTAGTACTATCAACCTTCTCCATAATAATTTTAGCAAGAGATTTTCCATCTAAACCATTCGGTTTTTTTAGACCTGCAAGATCACACAACGTGGGATAAATATCTAAAAATTCAACGGGAACATCAACTCTATTACCTGTCTTACCTAATGGGTCTACTATAATCATAGGTGCCTTAGTAGCTTGCTCAAAATTTGAATGTTTACACCATAATCCATGATCACCTAAATGCCAACCATGATCCCCCCATAATATAATTATTGTGTTTTTATCCAGTTTTTTTTCTTTAAGTACATTAATAATATCACCTATTTGTTTATCTATATAAGATATACAAGCATAATATCCATGTATCAATTCTCTTTGTTTATTCTCTGGCAATACAGTATTATCAATATCTGAAAACTGATACAAATCAGGGATATCAGAATAGATCTGTAATTCACCACTATTATGATAAACAAAACTTCTAGTATTTTTTGCACGGTGACGAAATGGAGCTAAAGGCAAATCCTCCCTAGTATACAAATCCCAATATTTTTTAGGTGCATTAAACGGAAGATGAGGACGTTTAAAACCAACTGCTAGAAAAAAAGGAGTTTTACCATCATACCTTTCAAGGAAATCAACAGCCCCATTTTTTATTGAACCATCTTGATAAGCATCGTCCGGAATATCAAGACATTCAGTAGACATCTGACATTTAGCAGATATTCGTTTTTTTATTTCAATTTCACTCTCCCCCCTTGCCAAACCATCCTTTGCTATTTGATCTGCTATTTTGCGCAAACGAGGATCTTGATAAAAATAAAGGAAAGGTGTCTCATAGTTTCTATTAATATACTGATTTTCAGGCGTAAATGGTAAAGACCAAGACTTCTCATCTTTATTTTTATCTACACTTCTTAAATCAAAAATTTTACCATATCCAACAACTTGGTAACCATTCTGTTTAAAATATTGTGGAAGTGTAACCACATCAGGATGAACATCACGTATTAAAGTTTTTAAATCCCAAACCTCAGTACGATCAGGACACATTCCGGTAAGCAAACTGGCTCTAGAAGGTCCAGATAATGCCTGTTGACAATATGAAGCCAAAAAAACAGAACCTTGATTAGCAAGCTCATCTATTACAGGAGTTTTAGCATATTTATCCCCATAGCAACCTAATAGAGGTTTTAAATCATCCACAGCTATAAACAATACATTTTTCGCGCACTGCTTCTTAGGCAAAACTTCACTAAAATTATAGGTAACTGTATCTCCTAATACAGTTAAGGGGACGCAGCTTAAAACTAAAGATCTTAAAAATATATTAAAGTCCATATCTAATATCAAGCTATTTAAAATTAAGCCAGTAGAGGAAATATCAAAGAAGTACTACAAATACATATTAAACATAGAAAAGCGATCTTAATCCATGTACAAAATAATCAGAAGAAAGTACAAGATAAAATAACATTGCAGCAGATCTAAAAACATATATTGAATATCAAAAAGATTTGAGAGGTATGTCAGAGAGACCTGACATACCATGTAGCTACTTTTAATCATCAATTCAATTTCACCTCAAATTCTTCGTATATAACATTTCTATTTCTGTACACAAGTGTATCCAAAACTGTATGTGTTTCTGAATTAATAGGCTCAAAATAAGTATACTTCAAGAAAATTACATCATGAGCCTTTTTACTATAAACACCATATTGGGAATCATCTTCAAAGCTTCCTGTACCAATTTTTTCGCCTGATTCAGCATTAAAAATCGTACAATTATTTTTTTCATCAAAAATGAGTTCCAAATTAATATTTCCCGGTGTAGCCTGTCCCTCACGTCGAATCTGATTAGAAAGTCTCACCTTATTTAATCCTGTTGTTGTAACCTTTACGACCTCATCACGCTCAATAAACTCGTTATGATATATCACCTGCGTCGAATTCTCTTCAACCTTATCAACACCTCGACGCAAATAAGAAGCATCATATTTATTTATAAATTTTATTCCATATAAAATAAAATCTTTAGGTAATATATCCCAATGGCTTGAATTAACACGATCTGGTTCAGGAAACAAAGGTTTACCACTTAACACAGTATCAATCTTCTCTACACCAGTAATACGCAATGGTAATACATAATTTACTTGGTTTAAATCTGCTATTGATTTCGGATCATCAAAAAAAGCATCTGATAATTTAACCATTATTTTTCCCTTAAATTCCCCTGCAGGTATATTTATAGGACTCGGAGTTTCAATATTATAATATTCTTGGGGTAAAGCAGTAACATTACTTACATTCTTCAGAAGTGACTCATCGACTACATAATGGAATTTACGATTCTGCGTATTTTCATACAAGCCAGCCAAAGTAGCCCCAACTTGAAAAATATGATTATTATCATTTTCATTCATACCTATTTCATAATCACCTAATATTAAAGTTCTAGCAGGATATTGTACTGGAAAATAACAGGCTACAGTTCCATAATCATCAAACTCAATATTTCCATTCTCACAAGACAATACGAATAAAGAGCCAACAAACAGACTCAACATAAAAAAAATCTTTTTCATAATCTACCATCAATATATTACCAACCAACATTCTGCGTTAAAGCACTAAATTTTATTACTTCATTGTAGGGTAAAGGCATATAATAATATTTATCTCCTTCCATTGCACGTTTCTCTACATCAATAATTCTATAAGTTGTACCATCATTAACAATTCCTCTCACTGTTTCATTAAGAGCAGCTTTGTAACGTCTCAAATCCCAAAAACGGAAGCCTTCAAAACAAAGTTCCAGTCTACGCTCATTACGAATAAGATTTCTCATTTCACCATCACCAGATATATTATCCAGATAAGAATCAACTGTCAACTTCAATGCCCGTGCACGAATTAACCTAATAATATCACGAGCCGATTTTGAAGAGCCTTCACCTTTATAATCAGGACCGCCTATCTCATTCAAAGATTCTGCAAGAATAAGAAACAACTCTGTATATCTTAAATACACCCCAAAATGATCCTTAGATACAGGATTACCAGACTGAGGAATTACAACATCAGGACGTAATGATTTCTTCAAATAATACCCTGTCCTAGTAGATTTTTCAATTACTTTATCCACACCATCATTTGAATTTTCATTAATAGTGATAATTTTATCACCAATCTTTCCACCATTATAAAGGATATAAGTAGCAAGTCGCGGATCACGATTTATATATGGGTTTTGTGGATCATAATTAATACCACTATTCTCTGATATAGGATACCCATCTGCTTTATAGAAAGCATCAACTAAGTTTTGTGACGGATTTAAATGTCCACTGCCATTCAACGAATAAGGAAACTGATTCTGTTCAAACCATGACTGCTGTGAAATACTGTTCCGCCATAATATTTCAAGATTATTTCGATCATCATCAGCATTATAAAATTCAATACCATCTGGTGCTAATGTATAATTCACTTTCTCACATAGTTGAACTGCATATTGTGCTGCCAACTTATACTGTTCTTTACTATTGAGGAAGGCCGGACTAGCAGCCATCAAATGTAGACGTGCTTGCAAAGCACGAACAATTTGTCCTTGTATACGTTGATTAAATACAGCTCCGTTTACAGTAAGATATGCATCTGTATCATAATGTTTATCCTTGTCAGGAATATCTGAAGGATTATTTGAGTAAATGTAAGGCAAAAGTTCATAGGCCGCATTAAAATCCTCCTCAATCTTATTCACAGTTTCTTCAAAAGTGCAACGTGGCAAATTAAAGTCACCGTCATAATCTATAAACTCCTTATAATATGGAACTCCCATAAGTATCCCCGAATCGTCATAACCAGCATGCGCCTGCAAAATATAAAAATGCAATAATGCGCGCAAGGCCAACGCTTCCCCCGTCAGTCTCCTTACATATAGTTCTTGCAATTCAGGATCCTCCTTCCACGTTATCTTCTCAACTATATTAAGAAATTTATTCAAATAAAAGATTTGCTTATATTTATCCCAACGGCTCAATGGATTGTTTCTTGCCGTAAGCTCACCCGTTGCCATTTTTCGTAATCCGTTCTGGATTTGATTATTAACAGCATCATCAGTTGCCTCTGCAGAAGTTTGATAATTATCTATTAACCCCTTATATCCTTGAAGTAAAATCCCTTCAGCATAGCTTGGATTACTTTCTATATGTGAACCATCAATGAGATTTTCATTGACAGGTGAACATGCAATAAATAAAAAAATAAAAAATATAGTATCAAATACCTTATATATCATTTGTTTCATAATGAATTGTATTATAATATCATTCTTAAACCAAGACTATAATATCTTTTCTGAGGATTTGCACCTACTGTTAGTTGTCTGTATTCTTTACACTTAGAGAATTCAACAAGGTTTGAACCAGCAATATCAAGGCTTAACCCTTTTATACCAATCTTACTAAGCAACTTTTTATCAAACTCATAAGTAAGTTGCATACGATTAATACGAAAATACGAATTATCATACATCCAGTAAGTAGATGTTTTGAAGTTATTACTACCTGCACCTGTCGTAATTCTAGGACAAATAGCATTAGGATTTGGATTTTCTTCAGTCCAACGATTACGAATAAATTCAGAGTATTTATCGGTTCCTTTCGATTGATAATAGCTATTCGACAACATAGCATTTCCTCCTATCTGTCCATCAGCAACCATAAAGAAAGTAAAATTCTTATAGTCTAATTTCAGATTAAAGGAATAAGTTAACGGACTATCCCATCGCCCAATTTTCACCATATCATTGTCGTCTATGACTTTGTCATTATTTACATCCAAATATTTAATATCGCCAGGTTTCACAACTCCATATTGTGGAACAGGCAGTCCTTCCTTCAAATTACCATTCTGATCAAACTCATTTGCACTGTAAAGACCGTTCGCTCTCAAACCAAAAATAGCAGATAAAGGTTGTCCTGCCCTATACTGATAGCCATACATATGTACCTCATCACGTTTTGTTGCTTCAGGATTCGTATAAAGCCAATTGGAACCAACAGTAATCCCCAAGTTATCAATCTTAGTCATATAGCGAACTCCAAGTTCACCACCTGTATAACAGTCTGAATTAAAGTTGGCATAAGGAACGAAATCGTCATAAAAGCTAGGATATACAGAATTAGATAGTTTGACAACTTGGTTACTCATATTGGTTCTAAAAAACGAAGCATCTACCCACAGTGACTTGAACATCTGTGCCTGCACTCCTACGGTAAATTCCTTACGTCTCTCAAACCCCAAATCATTATTTTTTCCTCTAGTAGCACTTACTACTGATTCAGATTTTGAACCATCATTCCAAGCATAAATTCCACTTGTGACATTATAATTATCTTGATACAGATAATATTCATTTATACCTAAATCACTCTTTAACACACCTGCTGTAAAATTAAGTTTCAAAAAGTCAAGCCAAGAAATATTCTTCATGAAGTCTTCTTCAGAGATTATGTATCCAAGTCCAACCGTAGGAGAGATTCCTCCAGCGGTACAGCTAGGCAATTTGATAGAAAATCCTTGTGTTAAAGTAGTGGTTAAGTAATATTTCTTTTGAAAATCATAATTCACACGCAGTCCAAAATGGCCGAATATATCCTTCTGTTTAACATCCTTTTGCTGGATAGAATTACTATATCCCATCAGCGTGGCACCAATAGTATGGTCTTTATTAAAAGTGCGATCATAGTTTATCTGTCCACTGAAGCCATACCGTATTACATAATTAGTAGTAGCAACATGTTCTGTTTGATCTTTTTTGTCCGCAGTTCCTAATGGTGTCAACGAGGTAATAATATCGTTACCTTCTGAATCAACGCCCCATATAGGTTGATAATAATTAAAATTATTAATTACACTAATAGTCGCTGCATCATTATAATCAAGACTCAAATATGTCTTGGCTGTTAATCCCTTAGTAATTTTACTCAGATCAAAATCAATCGTATTTCCTACCTGAACATTTTTCTTTTCTAAACGTTTATAACCCTTAGCAAATATTTCAGCGAAAGGGACACTAGGGTAACGCTTATCTGCACCTAAAATAAAGCCATCGAAGATATTGATATTTTTCAGCGTCCCTAAATACTCAGGATCGATCATTGAAGTAGGGAGCAACGGAGTATACCAATTAGGTAAAAATGTAGTACCTGCAACCATTATGTTCGTATGTGCTTGCTTGTTGCTATTCATGTAAACAACAACATCTACACCACTCTTGATCCATTTATTCACTGCAAAATCTATATTACCTCTGACCTTAAAAGTATTACTTCCTTTATTTACATCTGGGTTAATCTTCACCATATTACCATCATACTTATAACCCAAATTAACGTAATATTGTACTTTGTCAGTCCCCCCCGAAAATTCTGCGGCTACATTACCATTCGGAGTAATATCCCGCAAATACTCAGAACTATAGAAGTCAACATCTGGATATTTATAAGGATTGATTTTTGCGCGAGTTTTATCAATCAAATCCTGAGCATAAAAGTTTTCACGCCCATCGTTTCTGCAAGCTTCATTATAAGTTTCCATATATTCTGCAGCTCCAAGATATTTAGGTAGAGCTAACGGCTGACTGACACCAAAATTTACATTGAAAGCAACATATTTCTGATTCATCTTACCACGCTTAGTTGTAATAAGTATAGCACCATTTCTACCTTGCGCACCATATAGAGCCACAGCACTAATATCTTTCAATACTGTTATTTCTTCAATTTCCGTTACCATAAGATTGTTAACATCTCGGCCAGGTATCCCATCAATAACAAACAAAGCTTCACTATTTAAACCTCGAATATTTGCACTGCCTTTTACTCCTAACATCAGTCCACTAATATAATCTCTTACCCATTGTGTGTTATCATAGGTTATTCTGTCAGCGGTACGAACAGTAGCAATCGAACTGGTCACATCCCGTTTAACAGAACTTCCATATGCCATATTAACAGTAGCATTAAGATCTTCAATAATAAGAGAATCATTTTTCTGTCCACCCTGTGCCGACAACATTGAGGGCAACAAAAAAGATGAAAACATCAATATATTAATTAGATATCTTACTTTCATAACATTGATTTTTTAATATGAGTTTACCAACCTGGATTTTGTGGGAATCCTTCATACATATTCACTTCATTCTGGTTAAATGGCAACCAATAATGCTTTGGATAGTCGCACGTACGTGTCATGATTTCCTTCTCTTTAAAATTAATGTTTTTAAATTGCCCACGTTTAGCATGTGCATCATCGTATACATCACGTTCAAATTCCAAAGAAGATTTGAATTTACAATCTAAAGTATGTGCAATCATCCAACGACGGATATCAGTCCATCTACAAGCCTCGAAGCACATTTCTATAGCTCTTTCGCGACGAACTACATCCATAAATCTTCTACTATCACTTGTGATGTCTACATTAATCAACTTATAGGATTCCTCAACATGAGGCATTTCAAACCGGTCTCGAAAAATATTCAATACGTCCAAAGCTGAAAGTGTAATACCGTTAAAATTAGGTTTACCGATAGCACCGAATTCTTTGGTAGCGGCTAATGCTTCAGCATACATCATATAAACGTCCGTCAGCCTCATATTCATCCACCATTCCAGCCCATGCTGATTATCGACAATAGTATTACCATGCAAAGGTGAATTTCTAGTAATCAAAGACCACTTCTTAATAAAGTAACCTGTAGGATATTTCGACACACTAGACTGACGCAACAATCCGTTAGTATAGCATTGAGCATATTTATACTTTGGTGCAGCAGCCGGTTTTTGTATAATTTGTTCTCCATCGATAATCAGATTAAAATAGAAACGTGGATCTCTATTTTCAAATTCCTGCTGAAAATCATGTGTCGGATCTTCATCACAAGACAAACCATTAGCTGTACCAAAAGTAGCATGAATAAAGTGATGATTTGGTGTTATTTGGTTTGTAGCACCATAAGGCATGTAAGATCTCCCCATCAACTGCTGTGCTGCCCAAGGAATCTCAGCTGTTGAACTAAAAATATATTCACATTGTCCAGACGCACCAATTGCTTCTGGCGTACCAGGGAACAACGACTTTTGATTTGCTTTAGTTGTAAAACAGTATTTCAAATGTTCTTTATCTGCCAATCCTAACCCTAATATATCACGTTTGTCCATATCAATCACCTTTGCCAGATCCTCAGCTGCCTTAATTGCAAGTTCTTCATCATATAAATACGAATCAATACCTAACTTATTATCACTACAATACATCAAAGGACTAGCAGCATACAAAAGATTACGTCCTTTAAAAGAGTAGACGATAGCTTTATTGATTAATCTTCGACTGTTAGCATAAGTGGTAGGATGAATAGTAATAGCTTCTATCTTACCCTCTAATAATTTCCAATCTTCTGGAAGCAACTCTGCAGCTCTGGCATAATCTTCGTCTGCTTTCATCGCACATTCTTTATATGTTGATGGTCGTGGTATTTGGAAATCATTATTATTACCTGTTAATACTCTATCTATATATGGAATGCGCCCCCAAAACTTCATAATTTCAGAGTGAAAAAATGCACGAAAAAAATAAGCCTGTCCAAGCAACAGTTTTCTTTCATCTTCCGACATATTAGCCTCCAAATTCGGGTTATTAATCTCTTCTATAACAATATTTGCAATACGAATAGCCTGCCAACCCTGCCAAATTCCAGGACGATTTTTAGACTGGTCATTTGTTATATCCGTTGTATTACGATACAAAAAGCTTTTACCATTATTATAATTCTGCAATGTACCTAGTTCCCAATACCAATCCATTTTATATTGCTGGTTTCCTGGTAAGCTTTCATCACCCAACAAAAAACCGGCAACATCCCATTCAATATTAGCTGCATAATTTACCACATACCCATAGCATTGTTCTAAAAAACCTTGAGCATGTTCAAAGTCCTGAAAAACATCCTGTTTATTAAGATCACTTTCTGGGGCTTTATCCAAATAATCTTCACATGAAAGCAGTAAAGCACTACACAGAAAAAAATATATATATCTTATTTTATTAATCATAATTCTAAAAATCTAAGTTAAATCCCATGTTAATTCTTCTCATATTAGGATATGCTCCACGAAAAGACGTTTCTCCATTACCATAATCGCGGTCATCAGGTAATTCAGACCACAAAAACAGATTATAACCATTGATGAAGACACGCAATCTTTGTATATTTAGCTTCTTACACCATTTTTCTGGAATATTATAATATATTTCCGCCATTTTAAGTCTTAGCATTGAGCCATCATAAATATTTTTCAATGGATTATTAGCAGCTTTTTGTAATGACCATGGAGTAAATGTATCTGTTCCATCTGGATTCTCAGGCGTCCAAAAGTCCGATCTATCAGTAAAATACATTCTTTGGTTAGAACGATGTCCCTCAAAACTAGCAACTCTCATACAATTATTTTGTCCATAAAACTGTACTGAAAAACCTAATCCTTTATAGTTTGCACCTAGATCAAAAGTCCATGTATTCTGCGGACGATTTGGATATCCCCAAGGTACCGTATCATAAGAATCATTTATATTACCATCACAATTAAAATCAATAACATCATAATAACCTATACGTTTTCCTTCTTGACCATTAGATAATTCCGTAGACATATACACATCATCCCAATTTTCCATTATATTTCCCGGAATCTGGGTATGAATTTGTCCAATGGGATACCCAGCCGCTTTTTGATAGTCAGGCTTTAGCTGTGGATCATCCTTAACAAGAATTTCATCTACAGCATGAGAATAAGTAACACGTGAATTAAGTAGCCAATCGCCTATTTTTTTATTACCATTAATAACCAACTCATAACCATGTACCTTAACCTTTCCTAAATTAGCATCTGGGGGAGTTGTCCCAAACCAAGATGGAACGGCACGTTGGGCTCCAGTAATTAAGATATCAGAACGTTCTTCACTAAAATAATCAAAATCAACTTTAATCTGGTTATTCAAAACCGCTAATTCTACCCCAATATCAGACTTTATAGCTTTTTCCCAATGCAAGTCCTTATTACCTAGACTCATTTCTTTATACAAATTGTAAGGCGAGAATCTTGTATTATCAACTGAGAACTTGTTCATCTCAATACTTTTATTATAAGAGCCCCATTGAGTAATATATTTCCAACGCCCACTGAAATTATCATCACCAACCAAACCATAAGAAGCTCTAACCTTTAATTTATCTAACCATTTAATATTTTTCATGAACTTCTCTTCAGAAATCATCCAACCTAAAGCCACAGATGGGAACAAATCGAAGCGATAACCGGGACCAAACTTTTCCGAACCATTATATGCTCCATTAGCTTCAAAGAAATATTTATAAGCATAATTATAAGTAACTCGTCCCACCCAGTCTTCACGATAAGCAGGAAACATACTTCCCATTGTATATTGCTCACGCTTAAATAGAGCTAATGCAGATATATTATGTTCATCAAAAGAACGACTATAGTTTAATGACAAATCATAAATCATTCTCCTTACTCTAGCCCAATCTTTCATAGTATAATTCGACAGAGTCCAAGGAAGTGGTATAAAAGCATAGTCTGAATCATAATTTGTAGGCAATCCTATGATAATGTCTTTACCATCGTTTACATAAGCCTTACGAACAAACTGGTTACTAACTCCACCATCGTTAATATCTTGATTAGAGAGAATAACATTATTCATAGCAAAGTGACCTTTCACTGACAAGCCTTTGGTTATAAAATCAAGCTTCTGATCTAAAACAAAATCAAGGACTAAAGACAAACGATTCTGAGTTGTTGTACCTCCTGAAACAAAATCTGCTACAGGATTACGCATTTCAAAAGTATCATTCATAGGATCGAAACCATATGAACCATCTTCAAAAACAGGGTAAAAAGCCATTGGACCAAGACTATATAATCCTGAATATAAAAATACTTCTTCTTTGGCACTCGGTGAACGACTAGTACCATAAGACCCTGATACATTTATACCTAATTGTGTTGTATTTGTAATAGAAAAATCCAAATTACTGCGATAGTTAAAGCGATGATAGTTAAAACCTCCATCATAGCCTTTCTGATTTTCAAAATTCTTAAACAGATCACCTTCATGTAAGTATGAGATATTACAAAAGTACCGCACTTTTTTTGACCCACCACGTACAGAAAAGTTCACTTGCTGATCCATGGCAACATCACGCAACAAATAGTCTGCCCAATTAATATTAGGAAATGCTTCCCTTTGATACTGAGACGTCTGATTTCGATATTTTTCCATAATAGCCTCAGGCATATAATCTTTCCATGCAGCTTCCTGATAAGCTAATTCTTGTAAGATTGTACGATTTGCCAATGATGCAGCATCATAAGCATCGAACTGTTCAGGAATTTTCGATACCATCTTCATTGTAAGATTGGCAGACAACGAAAGCTTCGCCTTTCCTTCCTGTCCACGTTTAGTAGTCAATAAAATCACACCATTCGCTCCTTTTACACCATAAACAGCAGTAGCAGAAGCATCTTTTAAAACCGAAATATTTTCAATTTCGTTAATGTCGACATCTCCAATACTACCTTCAACCCCATCTATAAGTACTAAAGGCTGTCCACCACCATTCCATGAACTTTGTCCTCTAATAAATAACTGACTATCTTTTTCACCTGGCCGACCTGAAGTATAAGAAGCAGTAACACCAGGCAATTTCCCTTGTAAAGCTTCATTTACACTAGTTACACCACCAGATTTCATCAGCTCTTCACTGTCTGTTTGCGAAATAGCACCTACAACAGATTTCTTAGTTTGTACACCATAACCTACTACCACTACCTCATCCAGAGCCTGCGAATCTTCTTTCAATACGACCTTTAATATATCTCTCGAACCAACTTTTACTTCTACTGTTTTAAATCCAATATATGAAACGACCAATACATCTTGACTAGATACTTCTAGTGAGAATTGTCCATTAATATCTGTTATTACGCCCAATGAGCTATTCTTGATTTTTATGTTTGCACCGATTATAGGTTCTCCTGAAACATCAACAATAATACCTTTTATTGTATAACGTTGCTGTTGAACACTTGTTACAAAATTAGTATCCGGAGAAGCAATTACATTTCCACTTTGAAGAAATATAAAAGGGAAAATTAATAATGTGTTTTTAAATATATTCATAATTAGATTTATTAAATAATAATAGAGATGAGTGATTTTAATTCTATCTTCTATAAAAATCTATCAGGTTTGAAAAATTACAATATTTGTGTCCATAGTAAAAAAGATTAAATTAATTAAAACAAAATATTCAATTACAAAAAGGCTTAACAAAATAACAACCGTACAATTTATATATCAAGTACTGAAATATTTTTTGTATTAAACTATAATCTATATGCAAATGAAGCTGAAATATATTGCAATGGATATCAATAATAGCTTTAATAGTTACTAATTTGTTCGTATGTAACAAAACTTATATTTTTTGTTACATTTACAACAATTTCAATAGCCCTAGGTAGCATAAAACTAGATTACCATCAATCCGTATTTACTTATCTTACAAAGTATTACGCAATATCAGATCGACTATAATAAGTCATAAATACAATTCATAATCAATATAAAGACTTTTCGTTAACTCAATAATCGGTTATAATAATAAGAATATATTCCATAACTGCAATCAAGAACAAGAACATATAAAATCAACTATTGAAAATTAAAATAAGAACATTCTAGAAACATATATGCCATATTAGTAATTTCATATTCAAATATTCATCTTACATATCCAGAGAATAATGCAAATATTATATTCAATAAATATTTATATTAAATATTTATTAACTGACAGAAACAACTAAATCATTACGATTTCCTTAATTTTTCCAGAAAATTCCGCGCAGATATTTCTTCTAATTCAACATACAAGAAAAATCAACAACTATATTTATAATACGATAATACTATTATTTGAACAAAAGTATCTAATCAAAAGAATGAATACTAAAAACTATCGTACAAATTCAGCAACCACACTATTTCTCATTCCAGCCCGTACCGCTAAGAAAGTTAGTTTATCCCCTTTCTTTAACTTAATAGGCTCTGTATAAAGAAACCAATGATGCTTGCTAAATCCTTTTCCATTGATCTGATAAGCAAAAGACACACCTTCATCTTCAGAAAATAATCTAACACCATGTTTAGTAAATTCACAAAGTGGTTTCTTCAAAATAGGCTGTATACCACCTGGCCACATTTTCTCCTGATTTTCATGTTCGCTTTCCAGCCATCGAGGACACTCAAAATTTACCCAACGTTCAAACTCACAACGTAGTCTTTGAATCTCCCTCTGATATTTAGGATCTGCAATAAGATTATGTAACTCATACGGATCTTTTTGCAAATCATAGAATTCTTCATCAGCACAAGGTCCGGCAAACCATCTCATCTGCTCTACTTCTAGACTATCATGCTGAAGTAGCTCAATCATACGTCTCATCATCGGTAACTGCAGTCGATAGGCATTTGGTCGATAATTAGAGATTCCCCTTGTATAATTCTTAACATACCTAAACTGTCTATCTCTGACACATCCCTGTTTATTTACCTGCTCATCCATTCTGTCTCTAGCGCCATACACATACTTACGCTCTTGTTTATCAGCATATTCTCCTAGGAAAGCTCTTCCTTGCATATATTCAGGAGGATCGATTCCTGCCAATGAAAGAATAGTTGCAGGAATATCTGGAAACATATATAAACCATTATCTACTTGTCCCGCCCTATAACCATTAGGAAAACGAACCATAAACGGCACTTTCATTCCTGAATCATATATAGCGCGTTTTTCACGTGGCAAAGGTCCACCATTATCTGAATACCAAATGATAATAGTATTCCCATACTCTCCTGCTTCCTTCAATTCATCTACTAATTTTTGGAATTGCCTATCCATCTCTGCAATCATACTATATGTAACCGCCATATCATGTCGTATTATCGGATCATCAGGAAAATAAGGAGGAATAATGACATCTGCCGGATCAATCTCTAAAGGAAACTTGTTCCTTAACCAAATTTGACTTTCGTGCGTTACACCTAGATTAAATATTGAGAAAAAAGGCATTCCTTTGGGACGATTTTTCCAATGCGCCTTATTACCCTGTTCATCCCAAGCAGTTAATGGTACGTCAAACTGATAATCTGTTTTCGAATTATTTGTGCAATAATATCCTCTAGCTCGTAAATATTCAGTATAACATTTTATACCAGCAGGAAGAACGACCTGATAAGGAGGAATATCTTCAGGCATTAAATCTTTTATCGCAAAGTTACGCATAAAGTTTGCTCCTATACTAGAAGGATACATTCCCGTAATAAGTGCAGCTCTACTAGGAGCGCTTACACCTACTGTAGTAAACATATTAGTATATCGAATAGCTGTTTCCGAGAATGCATCCAAATTAGGCGTCACTGCAACTTTATCTCCAAAACAACCAAGGCGAGGGCTAATATCTTCACAAGTAATACAAAGAATATTAGGATATATAGCTTTACCTAGTACAATTTGGGTACTACCTAATAATACCATTAACACTAAACTCTTCTCTTTCATAAAAATAAATTTATTTAAGTTCCTCATAATCAAACCAATCATAAGAAACTGTTTTCATAGAATTTTGGCCATTTGAGGTTGCATATACTCCAACATATGGTCCATTAAATCTTGAACCTTCCTCATCAGAAATAATACTTAGAGGGACAGTAGTTTTAAACCTTCTTTGATTCACAAAAAATGATACATTCTTACCATCCGACACAGCTGCTAAATCTATTGTATCCCCATATCTACAAGCCATTGTTTCTATTTTATCCTTTTTACCTCTACGCTTTATAGATAAAACAATACTATCACATACCCTTGTTAATTTAATATATGCATTACTAGAACGATAAATAATAATTCCTGCCTCTTCATTTTGTTTTTGTGATCTAAAATTCATTGAAGTAGCAATACGAAACTTAATATTTTGTAATCGCTGTCCTATTAAAGATGGATTAACTAAGCTATCAGCAACCTCAGGACGCAATTTCATTTCAAGCATACCATCTTTACACTCATGCCAAACGACTAATGGTGTTCGCAAAAAATTCCATTTAAGATCCAACTTTGAAGAATCAAAATTATCACGAACTGGTATAGATTCATAAGGATGCCAAGGAAGATTCGGACGGTTTTGTCTCTCTAATACACGACCAATACCTCCATTTACAGTCAACGATGTTTCCCCATAAATTGTTTCAAATTTCATTGGAACTAAAAATGTTTCACGCGCTAAATAAGTATAATTACCAAATCTTCTTTTACCTAAAGCAACCATCCAATATTCATTATTTTGAGTTTCCACAAAATCTGCATGTCCTATTGCATAAATAGGATAATCTTTTCCTAAATTACGATGAGTAAGGACCGGATTTATATGACTAGGAATATATGGCCCCCAAATACTATCACTATAATGCTGTGTAATAGCATGATAAAATCCTGTACCACCTTCTGAAACCAAAAGTAAATACTTACCATTAACTTTATATAAATGAGGACCTTCGGTATGTGATGCATTGGCTGCATGACCATAGGTTAGCTGTTTCCTAGGCCCTACAAGTTTACGTTGTTTAAGATCCAATTCTTGTATCCATGCTCCACGCTGATTAGGCCATTTCATATCACTCGATTTACCCAAAAAACCTTGACCTACATAATAGCATCGATCATCATCATCCCAAAATAAAGAAGGATCAATCCCAGGCGCATCAAGCCAAACCGGATCACTCCATTCACCAGCAGGATTTGTTGCGGTTATATAAAAATTTCCCCCACCCTGAACAGATGTTGTGATCAAATAAAAGATACCTTTATGATATCGAATAGTAACTGCATAAATACCATTTGCATCCTTAAGCCCTGGAAGAAAATCAGCCTGTCCAGGGCGAGATATTCCATAACCAATGAGTTTCCAATTAACTAAATCCTTACTTTTATAGATAGGAATACCAGGGAACCACTCAAAAGAAGAATTTACCATATAATAATCATCGCCAACTCTACAAATCGAAGGATCAGGATGATAACCTGGAAGAATCGGATTATAATAAATTAATCCATCATTTGCACAAATAGCACAATTAAAATAGAATAAACAGGAAACAACTAAAAAAAGTAAATTAGTTCTCATACTATTTCTTATTTAAATTTATGTCTACATTTACATATTACTATTCCATTAAAATAAAATGCTCATATAATCAGCCGAAGTTTTTTTTACATTTGAAAAAAAAATTACGAGTTCGTGTCTTTCAAAGAAACGGTACTATATAATTAATTTATATGTAGGATATCAAGTCTATCAATAACAGGATATCAACATTTCTAACAATCAACTTTTTCTAGCAAAAATAGAACAGATATGAATAGATCACTTTCAGCAATGTTACCATTAATATTTCAATTTGTTGAAAAGATACAAATTACACAATAATTGTAACATTTATGCAAAAGAACATTACTGTTCAACGAAAACTATTCATAAAGTAAACACGAGTTTTATAGCACACAACATCTATCTAAGATTGGTTACATGCAAGTTTTATCATTAGTGTTTCACAAAAATTAGAAAATTAATCATTAATCAAGCAACTCAAATAAAAAATCAAATTCATTCATTGACATTTTAAAATTAGTATTCTCATTAACCACACCGTCTGTTCCTTACTATTATCAGCTACAGAATGGTGGAAGTATCAAATTTATCTTTTTCTTCTTCTGTCCCATCTTCTTCTATTCCTCCAGAGTCGCGTTCATTACCGGAGAGTCTGTAAACTTACCGTACCTGACCAGTCTCTCCCTACCTTCCAGAACCCAGCTCATAATTCCGGGGAGCTAATCTCCTTAGCCAAATTGGAATTGATTCTGTTCTTGGGAATCTATACATTGAACGGCGCGATCAGAAATCTCCGGTAAAAGCCATTGGATATATCATTGGTCTTAGGCAGTTCATTCAGACAGAACATCATCTTGGCATAATCCGTCAGTGTTGTAACGTCTTTATAGAGGATCTTTGCACTGATCGGTTCCAGGCTGGCTATCCTCTTGAAAAGATCTCCCGAGAAAGCATTGGGAGCAACATCGGAACATGTATTCAGAATTTTTCCCGCCAGATTTGCCCTGCTATTGGCTCCATACTCACCACACAGGTCAGACAAAGATTCATGGGATATGTTTTCCTTACCTAACAGTGCTTCGACAATGTCTATGAAAACAGACTTCCCATTACATCCCGAGCCATAGAGGAACAGTACCTTCTCCAGCTTCAATCCTGGCACAAACAACCAACCTACATATTCAGCCAATACATCCCGGGCTTCTTTCTCCGGCATCACCTCGTTCAGATACTGCGTGAACACGGAACAGGTAGCATTTTTATCGTAATCGTAAGGCAATACATATCTGAAGTAATCCGCCCAATTATGTTTATAGAGCATGCCTGACTTCAGATCCAATGTTCCGTTTCTGAAATTGATTTTCTCATCTGCCTGCTGTATATTAAGCCCCATGACTGTATATGGGAACTGGGAAGACAAGCCGTTTACAAGTTCTTTCTTACCGCTCAATACATCATTCCCCGACAATCTCCTATAGGCTTCTTTCAGAAACACCATCAACTCATGGCCATCCACGCTTTCCAGATGGGTACCTGTATACAGATACATATTCCCGTCCAATGATACAAAGGGATATCCTACATTTTGAGCAACTGTACATATCTCATGGCAGGCAATATAATACTCCTTAAAATTACAATCATAAAGTTTCGGGTTCATCTTTATATGACCCAAAATATTATTAAAACAATATATGTTCATATTACTTCTTCTTTTTACTTATATATCTCCTTCTTTCACAGCCGTATATATTGTGAGAGTAAGCATAGTCTACAATCTCATTAATATAGAAGTCCGGTATAAGTTCTTCTATGACAGCTTTTGCCTTACTCTTCTCTATACCAGCCTTACAGAGTACACCGGCATAAGACATGGCGGTATTGTTCCTTCCTTTCTCTAATGATTTACCAGTCCATATACCCTTTAGAAACTTTATAATGGTCTCATCTGCTATTATCTGCTTTCTCAGTTTTAGAAGAAAGCCTGAAGCTTCATCATCATCCTGAACAAGAATTTCCTCACCCGTTTCAGTCTTTATCACAGTTTCCGTTTTTATCTTGCCCTCTTCTTTGGGCGCAGGGGTGGAAGGAACAAAATGGAAAGGTTCAGCATCAGGGTTTATCCATAGGTCTGGGTCATAAGAAAGATAATTCCCTCTAGCCAGATCCCTCGTTAATGTATCCTTTACCTCACAGTCATAATGTTTCAATAACTGTTCATAGAGGTCATTATGATAGAGAGGTTCAAGATTATCATGAAGGACAATAGCCTTATAACCTTCACCGCTCGAAGTTTTGAAACCGGCATAAACATAGGGGGATTGTTTTAGCTTGTCTATGAACACCTGCATGTCATCCGCTGGTATATGGTCAAAATCAAGGGCGGTATAGGATGAATAAATCTGAAGGTTATTCATGTTTTTACTCTTGAATGTACCGTTCCATGTTACTGCCGGAAGTCTTGACTTCATCCTGTCCTTTTCATCCTTATCCTTAGCATTCCTGACATCCTGAACCTTCTTCTTCAGGCCGAACGGATTTCCCTCCTTTATTATCTTTAGCACATCATCGAGGTTGCATTCTACCGGATTCTTGACATCACTTATCCTCCTGAACAGACTCACCCTCTTTTTATGGTATGAAATAATCTGATACCCTACAACCTTTTTGCCATTCACCCTCCTGGATTTCTCTTCACAATCAAGATAAAAGGATATATCGGATGCACTTGGCTTACCTTTCAGTCCAAGCTCTTTAAAGATAGTACATAGTAGTCCTTTAATCTCAGACTTTGCATAGAACTTTCCTGCCTGAAGATTTCCTTTAAATTTCTCTATTATTTTGTGATGAGGCCTTTGCTCAAATGGAATAGGAGCAATGGCTTTCTTTATATAATCTTCCCTCCAATCCAGCTCTTCCATACCTTCTTTGCCAAGGGCTTCGTAGTATTCCTTATATTTAGTCGGTATGAAAGAACATTTATCCAGGACTTCAGGTATATTTTTACAGGCTTCACAATAGAAAAAAGCCCGATCCTTAAAGCTTTTCATCTCATTCCATTTCTGAAACAAAGCTTTAATTTCAGAATCACCACTGTCTGTATCTTTTGTAACATTCATATTCACACTCAAGGCGGTAAACATGGAGAAATCGCTATTGTATATCTTGTTTGCAATCTCCCACGCCCTTCTGTCTGCAAGCTCCAGTAACGGATTCTTTTCTATAACCTGATTACCCTTTTCATCCTTACTGATACAGCAGTAGTTTTCCTTGTGATTCGGCTTTTTGTTTAATCCTTCTATAAAATCATCCTTGTGTGGGGCTGAATTAAAGTTTTCTATCTGTCTATTTGTCTTTTCGTTTTTCAGCCTTATACTTTCATTCAAAGCTTCTTCAGTCATATCGGATACTTTTGTATTGAAGTATAGTGTAGCCTTGTTCTTGAATGGATTGGAATCAAGTCTCTGTCTGCCTATAATCTGCTGAATATCCACTGAAACATCTATGGTAAGACTTTCAACTTTGGGATTGGCGAAGATATAAGAGTAGGCATTGGTAGAATAAAAATCAGCTCCAACATATACGGTAGAGGTACAGAAAGTAAACATCTTATGGGGATCGCCTTTCTCTGGAATATCCCCTATCTTGTACTCCATATCCATAGTTTTAGACAGTTCTTTCAGTTTTCCTAGATTCTCAGGGGTGGAGGAGCAGATTATATTCACCTCTTCCGGCTTTATGTTGTGAGCCTTAATAATCTTTACTATATCCTTTACGCTGTTGATATATAGAACCGTTTCTTTAGACCTACATTCTTCACCGTTAAAAAGAGTGGTTTCTCCTTTACCATTTCTATATTTCTCAATGATACTTTCACAGAGCTTTGTTATGGATTGAGAGGTCTTGATTATCTTTACTTCCGGCTTCTCTGTCATAGTCTCAGACCACTCAAGTTCATACACTGTCATCGTCTTAAAGAAATCAAGCTGGTCCAGATATTTTTCCAGGAATGGTGTGGCTGACAGGAATACAACATGGGGGAAATCCTGCAAGAGCTTATAAAATTCATATTCCGTAGTTGACTTGAAATGGCAGTCATAGAACATAACCTGAAATTCATCCACTACAACATTCCACTCATCCATATCACAGCCCTGTTCTTTCAGCATCTCAAAGATATGTCTCAGGGAATCGTAAGTGGTCAGGATCTTAGTACCGCCATTCTTTATATAGTCTCTCAGATTGTCCTTATAGGTTATCGTTTCACTTGAGCTTATGGAACCGTTGGCAAAATACTTTTCCTTATCGCCGTTATACCTGAAAAGATGGTAGTTGTCCGAAAGATGCTGGCTGTATTTATTGTAGAGCAGGTTCTTTCTTGGACTGGCTAATATACATCTCTTATCCAAACCCAGATACAGTTCGGTAGCGCCACAACCACATACTTTCTTGTTTAATATGTAATGCCCCTTTGAAGGGATATTATTGTATAGGTCTTTCCAATCAGATAAATACTTAATGCCTGACGGAACCTTTATCGATATTTTTTTCATAATGATGATTCTTTGTGTAAAGAAGGGTTAGGGGAATAGGAATTACATAACCGAAGGAAAGATGGAATATTTTATATAGGGAATTATATCCTTTTTAAAGGTTTTTGAATTCTCTGGAGATTTTTTATTCCACCCCTGCGGGACTGGTTATGTATAAACACCAATCCCCTTACCCTGAATTTAATTATTGTCTACATCCATGATTGAATCTACCATACCAGTTCCTCCACTTCAAAAAACGGGTAGAATTCAACTCCTGGATCAAAACCAAAATATCCTGCAATGACTTCATCAAATACCGGTTCATCAATAATATAGTCTTCATCATCATCAGCATCATCACGCAGCAGGTACCAGCAAATTCCTTCCATATTGAAGTATATATGGCCCACTCTTTCATATTCCCTGTCAAACACATAAATCTCATACTCATCAAAATAGTCGTCACCCTCAAAGGCAAGAAACAACCCGAAGATCTCCTTGTCTTTTGGCAATATCCATGATTTCTTGGTTACGAAATAAAGATACTGATACTGGCTTTCAAACTCTTCAATCTTGACAACACGGGTTAGGATACCTGATTTAACCTCAAGACCATAGACCGTTTCATCAGCCTTTAATACTTTAGGGAACTTCTTGAAAGTTCTACCTATTACTTCTTTCTTATTTTTAAATTCAATTTTTAATATTGACATATTTAAAATTTTAAAATTATTAAAAAATACTTCACAACCTGAATCTTTAAGACACAGAGGGGGCTTGACAGGAAGTTTCTGTTTTTTTCCTGCCATAAAATTTTTATATAAATTACAAGTGGAGATAAATGAGGTGGTACCAGGCCTCACTCAAAATTGTTAGAATCCGGTAGAGCGGTAAGTGCTCTCTTCCGTTATGCTATCATGATAATAGGGGTGTTGCTGAAGATAGGCATCAGCATCGATTATTTCAATAGTATATTCCTCAAATCTACCAGCATTGGCTTTTGCTATCAGTTCATAAGAGAAGTTTACTCCTTGAAAAAATGCGAGGACATCAGTCTTGGGGATTGTAGTTGAAATAACAATATAATTCTCCTTCATACAACGGGAGATATAAGCCATTTTTTCCAAATCCATAGACCATTTCCAGTCAAAACCCGGGTCCCATTCATCTTCATCCTCCATTACCATACAATCCGATGAAACGACCTTATACACTTTAATTGTATCAGGCAGGCCATTTAAAAACTTTAGCTCCGACTTGTCCATTAATAAGGAAGCATCAAGATATGCCAATACCTCAACAGCCCTTACATCCGGAGCACTGTGGATCCAGGAAAATTTAAATAAACGGCATAGTTCCTTGTTTGAGAATGAATAATTCCGCCAAAGCCAACAGAACAAGTCCCATCGGTAGTAAGCCTTTTTCGTTTTTAAATACTCGATAATAGCTTCTGCATTACACAGTTTCCTATTATTCATTAACTTTTTCATTTCATTCTTACATGAATTATAGTAAGAATTGTTTTGGGGTTCAAAGGGATCTTTCATTGTTCTAATTAATTATTAAATATATATATCAATTAAAATTCCATTTCTTGCCTCTCGGTAAATCCTTCAACACTTCCACCATCACACAGTGGTTATCCAGAAGTTGATCCTGTTGAAGTACAAGGTACAGATTCAAATCCCCAATAAGAACGAGTTTCTTAGGTAAATCCGAATCCAGGAGTGTAACGGAACTCCCATTAAGATCAGTAGCCTTGTAGCCTTTCCTAAGAAAATCCTCAACAACTACAGCCTCCAGCATTACTTCTCTTGTATGAACCTTAAGATTACAACGATAAGAGCCTACCATCATCATATCCACTCTGGGGTTCACAGGAAGACAGAACTGATAATCTTCCGTAAGCCATTGTTTATAAATCTTTTTCATAAGCAGCAAACAGTTTGTCTAGTTTTATGGTAATCTGACTGTCCTTACTTTGAGCCTGGGTTTTCTTCATTCCTGCAAGTTCCTGAACATCACTTGTGGCAATATTCTTCAAGAATCTCTCCAGCACTCTGACAGCTTCACTCCGTTTTATATCCTTCTTCAACAGATAATCCAGCTTCTTGTAAACCCACTCAGGAAGAACTTTCCAACCCAAAACTTTAGAAAAACTCCCGGTGAATGCCTTCCCTGCGGCCTCATAGAGTTTCTTATCATCTTCAAAAGAGGTGATATCGGCCAGTTCTTTCAACTTATCCTCCTTCTGGGATGCCTTAATACAGGTGGCCTTGGAATTAGTCTTTCCATTATTCACCCATGACCAGGCAGCAGAATCAGAGCCATATTTTGCTTTTTCCTTCACCCACTCCAGCTTATCTGTAGAAATACCCCTGTCCTTTGCAAGTGAAAGAAGTTGGGTTACCCAGTCCAGACCTCCCCAGGGTGAAGTCGCTATATTGGCCTCCCGGAGTAAGGTTACCACATCACAACCGTCAATCAAAGGCAGATAGCAATAGCCATCGTATTCAGCCTTACCATTTTTCCTCCTTTTCTCATTCAACATCTCAAGTGCTGTTTTCCTATGCTGCCCGTCTATGACGATGAGAATTCTATCCAAATCCGGAGTATCCTTCGCTATCGTACTGCCTTTATCATCTTCAATCTCAATATTATTCTCAATGCAGACAGAAGCCGGGACAACCAAGAACGGGGTTATAATGCCTCCACACTGTTTGATAGAAGCGATCTTCTTACTAACCTGTCTTTTGTCAATATCACGGTTTATCTTGATTCTTCCAAAAGAATATTGTGCTTTAAGCAGGACTGAGATAGCATAGATCTGACCTTTCTTCAGTTCACACTGTTTTCCTTCTTGCAGGAAATCTACTTCACTTACAGTTTCCATAACATTTACCATTCTTAATATTAAACATTATTTTACAATCACTCACACGGAAAAATCCTAGAAAGCACATACTGATTAAAACAACACAAAACGAATTAAAGTCATTTTGTCTAAAAAAATCAACTATCCATCTTCTAAACGCAATTGTTGATGCCAGTAATATATTAACTAGTTCTTTATTGCCAAAAGTCATAAAAAATAAGAGCAGATTATCTGTTGTGGAAAGCTGATTTTCATTTAATATTTCATCCGTTAAAGTTTTCACTCTCCAACATAATTCATCTTGTTCTCCACTTTTTGTGATTATTATTTTATCAAATAATAGCCACTCGTTTGTATTTTCAGTTAAATTCATAATTAATAATTTATATAAATTTGTATTTAAATAACGGATGCAAAGTTCTACTATTTATAAAAATTATTGTTATGATATAAAGAATATGGAATGGAATCTCAATTTATGAATTGAGATAACCACAAGTAGGACAGATACTTAAATATCGAAAGGAGTAAAAAAGAAGAATGAAAGAAGAATGAAAGGAGAATGAAAGAAGAATGAAAGGAGAATGAAAGAAGAATTATTACTTCAGTCTCTTTTCTCGAAATTTAAAATTTAGTAGTTCTATCTCCTCCTTAGCTAATAATTCCATAGGTATAAATTGTGATTTAGCTAATATTCTCCATGCTTTACACTGAGCCTTGCTTTCTGGATACCTTACTTTATTTTGACAATTAATAGCAAAAATAGATTTAATTTTTGCAACAAACCTTTGATCAAATTTCAATCCTTTCCAATTAAGAAATTGAGATTTAAAGATAAGATAAGCAAAGCCATACAAAGAATAATCATCATTTATTGTAGCAGCATAGGAGATTAAAGGTGATAAATAAATCTTTCTAAAAACATGCCCTTTTTCCGATAAAGAATTTTGCTCAAAAAGTACATAAAATGGATACAATTCGCTATCTATTAAAAAGAAAATGTCGTTACATTTCTGATATAATGAACAACTTGTCTGTGTCTGGGGTAATTCATGTTTCGTATTACTTTCTTCTACTAAACGCACTAAATGTTCCCATTTAGATAAATCATAATCTGTAATTCCAAAAGTATCAATATTACCTAAATTGCCAGAATAGAAAACTCCATCAAATAAATTTTCCTTCTTATCTGATTTACTTAAATACCAATTATATTCATATTGAATCAATGGTGCATAATCCTTTTTTTTAAAGGATTCTCTTAGTGACAATTTCAAATTAAGCGGTATCGCTTCTGAATCTAACAGCCAAAAACCCAAATAAACAAATATAGGGACATGATAGAGAACAAAATAGAGAATAAATATCCAATCTAAAATAAATGCCGAAGATTTATGTAAATCATCTTGTCCATAAAGCTCATAATTCTCAAAACAATCTCGCCAATTTCTAAATTTGTATTTATTGAACATGTAGGAGTATTCTTTTTTAAAAATCCGCGTTATGGCTGCATAATGATTTGCAAAATAATCAGGCAAATTTGTTAGTATATCTCCATAAATTATCATTCTTTCTTTATAAAGGTCAAAATAATGATCTCCTATGTGTTTCGCTAATTTAGATGCAAAAAGGAATTTATCTTTATCTATATAATCCAATAGAATTAAACATTGCTTTTTTAGAAAATAATATGTCGAGAATGCTGTAAAGTAACTTTTTTGTTTATCGCCATTTTCCTCAAAAAAATCAACGAGCATATTTACTATTTTCCAATCATCTTCACTGCTTATTTCGTCTATGCTCTTTACCTTTTCTACAAATTCCTTGGGAGTATCAATACCAAATTGTAACAATACTTTTTCTATATTGGGAAAATCCTCTATTAATAACTGATATTTACGAAAATTTGATATCCTATAAAACGGATCAAAATCATAAGAATCAGTAATTTCATTTATAAATAAACAATTATCAGAATCTCTGTCATCTTTATCATCTCTTAGTGATTTAGCTATTAATTTAAGCTCACTATATGTAGACATTTTTTTATTTTTAGAACGGATTATTGCTTCTCTAATTTTAAGGAAAAATAATTCTGAAATATTAGTTATCTTATCTTCATTTTCAAATTGCATATTATCAACTTCCTCTAATATCTTTTGAGCAATTTTCTTATATTCTACATTAGTCATAACATATCTAATTTAAAAGAAGGTTATAGATGATTTTAACTATCTGAATACTCCCTCAAATATAAGCATTTATTCGTATATTAATTTCCTTAGCATACTCAAAAGTATTATCAATTGACCTAATTTCATCTTATTCAAAAAATACGTAATATAAAAATTACACTAGTTACTGTTCAACATTTCCTTTTTGTATTCGTACAACAATAACGTGAGTTCGAAATAAGAACAACATAATCTATTAATTAATAGGAACATAGGGATAAAAATAATAAATATATAATGACAAGTTATAACATATAAACAATTATCACTATGTGATCAGAATTTAAAGTTACATAGGTTTATTGTATAGCTGATAATTTTTTCAAGTAATTTACGCTGTAACAGGAATAATATATGATTGAGGATAAGAAGGCCAGGCATCGCAACACCCCCAACCGTATGAATGATGCTGAGATTATCGTTATTCTCATTCTGTTCCACTTCGCTGTTTTCCTCTGTTTCAAGCATTGCTATAAGGAATATGTTTGTAAACTTTTAAAACATCGTTTTCAGCACCAAGTTTACTATAACAGTTTTGTAGAACTGGAGAAAGGAAGTATTTCTTTCTCTGACCATTTTCATCAAGAAAGTATTCCTGAGAGCAGCACTGGCATCAGTTTTGTTTACTCATCTTCCTTGTGTGCCTGTCAAAATCAAAGGGCATTTAAGACATTTAAAGAACTTGCAGAACGAGGAAAATGTTCCATGAGATGGTTCTTCTATTCAAGCTATTTCTGATAATCAATGACAAGAATGAGATCCTTGATTTCATTTTTAGTGAATAATCGGAAACCTTTGAAACAAGGTAGTTTTTTGGGGAAACATTAAGGAAAAACTATGTGCAGACAAGGAATATATTACTCAGGTTTTGTTTGAGAATCTTTTCCTTAATGGAATACAACTGGCCACTAAAATTAAACAATATAATGAATTCACTGATGAGCACTGCTGGCAAGATTCTGAACTGAAAAAGAGCATTAATTGAAACGGTCAATGACGAGCTAAAGAACATCATATAGATAGAGCACTCAAGACACAGTTCATTCAGTAATTTCATTGCAAGTCATTATCTACTATCACGGCACACAGCTATTTTGAAAAGAAATTCGCCATTGATGTGAAGTTTATCAGTGACGGGCAACTTGCTATTTTCTGATTTTTATTTCGAATTCACGTAACATTGGGTATTTCAAATCTAAAAGATCCGTACAGAGATAGCAGCACTATCCCCAATCCCCCAATCTATTAAGCAGCACAAAAGATTTCCTGCATTGTACAAAAATACATTTTTATGAAAATAATTGTTTTTAAACATCACAATCTCTATCTTTGTAATTGGAAGGTGTTCCACTTTTTTGTTCCCTTTTTAAAGATAACTATTTGATAATCAGTGATATTTTCGACACTGGCAGTGTCGAGGTGATGAGTTCGAGTCTCATACGCTCCACAAAAATTAAAACGGTTAGATTAGTCTAATCGTTTTTTTTGTACGTATTAACGAGCTATAAATTTACATATAGTCCATTTTCATTCGACAACTCATGAAAGAAGCTTTTACACACAAGTCATTACTTATTTTAGGACGTGGCATAGGGCAAGTCATGTTCCAAAACAATGCATTGTCCGGATTATTGATGCTGATTGGAATCTTTTTGAATTCATGGCAAATGGGCCTATTGGCTGTAAGTGGCAACATAATAAGTACATCGACAGGCCGTATCTCAGGATATGACCGTGATGATATAAAAAATGGATTATATGGTTTTAACGGTACACTGGTAGGAATAGCCGTAGGGGTCTTTATGCATCTGACTGTAAATTCCTTGATACTAATGGCTATTGCCTCGTGTGCATCTACCTACATTGCACGGTTTTTCAACATGCAACGCATGTTGCCCGGATTCACTACCCTTTTTATCCTTTCTGTATGGATGCTGCTGGGATTGTGCAGTTGGCTGATGCCTGACATGCTACTCGTCTCTGATACAGAAACACCTGCTTCTTCCTCCATAAATTACTTACAATGTTTCAGTATGAGTATAGGCCAGGTGATGTTTCAAGGAAACATAATGACCGGACTATTTTTCCTTGCAGGCATTCTCGTGAATTCTCGGAATGCAGCAGTATATACCATATTGGGGGTACTTCTCCCCCTCCCCCTAGCCATATTATTGGGAGCAGATTCCGAAGCTTTGAATATAGGCCTGATGGGATATAATGGCGTATTGTGTGCCATTGCTTTAGGAGGTAAAAGCTGGATGAGCTTATATGGGCTGTATGTTCCGTTTTACTCTCTGTTGTATTGCAAATTGTGGGAATGAGTTGGGGAATTATTACATTGACCGCACCTTTCGTTCTTTCCGTATGGCTGACAATGGGAATAAAAAAACTTTATCTCCTCTTCAAATTAGGCAGAAAGCAAGCCACCAACCCCAACAAAGGCATAAAGGCACATACATTATAAACAGCCTCTATACCATATTTATCAGCCATGCCTCCCAATACAGCCGAAGCAATACCGGCAATTCCAAAAGCGAAACCAAAGAACAACCCGGAAATCAACCCCAGCTTATTGGGTAGCAATTCCTGGGCGTACAGCAATATGGCAGGAAAAGCGGAAGAAAGCATCAGACCGACACAGAAGCTCAGCACTACTGTCCATGCAAGCCCTACGTGAGGCATCATCATACTAAATGGAGCCGTTCCAAGAATGGAAGCCCAGATGACATATTTACGTCCTACCCTGTCACCTACGGGACCTCCCACCAATGTTCCGATGGCAGTGGCTACCAGAAAGACAAACAAGAAAAGCTGTGAAGCCTGAACAGTAACACCAAATTTATGGATCAGATAGAATGTATAGTAGCTCGTCAAACTTGCCATATAGATATATTTGGAGAAGATAAGTATCAGCAGAATACTTATGGCAAACACCGTCATCTTTGAGGAAAGAGGGCGTTCTATCTTTCCTGCCACAAGCATCGGGCGTTTCTTGATGTGGTTCAAGTAGGAACGGAACCAACGACATATAGGAATCATCACCACGATGGCAATCAAGGCAAAAACCGTGAACAAGGCAATGTGATGCCTCCCGTAAGGAGCTACCAGCAAAGCCACCAGTAACGGTCCAAGCGAGCCTCCCAAATTCCCGCCCACCTGAAATAGAGACTGCGCCAGTCCGCGTTTTCCGCCGGAAGCCAGAAAAGTAATACGTGACGCCTCCGGATGGAGTACAGACGAACCGATACCCACAATGAATACCGAAGCCAGCAACCAATACAGATTAGTAGCAAAAGCCAGATTCATGATACCGACCAAAGTAAAGCCCATACCTATCGGCAATGACCAGGCAATGGGGCGCTTATCAAAGAACAATCCCATTAGAGGCTGAAACACGGACGCCGACATCTGATACACTAACGTAATCAGACCAATCTGGGCAAAACTCAAGGATAAATCCTCCTTGAACAAAGGGTATACTGCCGAAATAACCGATTGCAGCATATCGTTCAAACAATGCGAAATACTCAATGCTATAAGAATAGGAAAAGCAATTCTATGGATAGGAGGTCTCTGATTCTGTATCATCTTATACTGTCTATTACAAAAAACGGTGCAAAGGTACGTAAAAAATACATATCCAATCCACATAAAGACAAAACTCCCCGATTCTCGTCAATACAGAATCGGGGAGTATCTTTATCAGTTCAGCAATCCCGGATTGGCTTCTATGGCTTCTTTCGGAATGGCCAATGTATAACGGGCATCATTCTCTTCGAGTACATAACGCGTACCATCAAGCACTTTCTCCAAACGCGGACGGGTGGAACGACGAAGGTCAAACCAACGATGTCCTTCAAAAGCAAGTTCACGGGCACGTTCATCTAATATTTCCTGTACCAACGCTTCCTTATCCATGGCATTGACAACAACGGATTTCGCTTCGTAGGCCTCCGGTGCATAACGTTTCCGCATCAGTTCCAGCAGGCGAGTACGTGCTTGAGACAGTTCTCCAAGTCGGGCAGCAGCCTCAGCAGCCGTCAGATATATTTCACCCACACGGAAAGTACACAAGTAGTTATTGCTTCCCGCCTTCTTATTCTTCCGGAAACCTTTTTCATCCGTTTCAGCAAAATATTTGTCCAGCCGAAGGTCGTTCTCAGCATAAAGGGAGAGAAAAACCGGAGTAGCCAGAGCAGCCCCATTGATTGTACTGCTCAGAGGTGTCTCCAGTGGAGTAATATTTTCCACGGAATTATAACTGTTAGGAAGAGTTGCAGCGGCATCATTCAAATCTACCAATACAGACTTCACGGCAAGCACTGCCTCAGCAGCATCCCAAGCCGCCTGCCACTCGCCCTTATAAAGGGATACGCGTGATTGAAACGCCTCTACCGAAGCCGCATTGAAACGATATGAATATCTCTGTTCCCATTCTGCCTTCATGACCAGTTTGCGTGCCTCGTCAATATCTGCTTGGATGGAAGTATAAACTTCTTCCACCGTATTGCGTTTCAGGACTTTCTCTAAATCCGTATCCAATTTCAGCGGTACCGATTTGGTATCCAAAGCTCCCTCCTTAGTATAGGGCTGTCCATAAAGATTTACCAATAAGAAATGTACATAAGCACGGAGCATATACGCTTCTCCTACAAGCTGATTTATCTCTTCCTCAGTGCCTTCCTTAATATCACTTCTGCTCTCAATAACGTGATTGGCAATAAAAAGCACATTGTAATACTTGTCCCATTCAAACGATGAGGTATAGGCATTGGGAGCAAGGTCGTTCCAGCGCTCTATATCCATATAATAATTTTGGTCATATTCATTATCCCGAACCTGCATCTCGTCGGAACGGAAACAAGCCATTCCCCGGTCACTGAATTTACTCACGTCCTTATAAGAACGGGCAAGCAACGCTCTATACTCAGCCAAAGAATTGGGAATGACACTACCGGTAGGCTGTATATCCAGATAGTTGTCGCATGCCGCAAGCAGAAGCATGCAGGCCATTATCATCAGACTTATTGTTTTCTTCATTTTCTTTCTGCTTTTGAAGTTAGAAATTCAAGTTCAAACTGAATGTAACCGACTTGGGTACGGGAGTTGCATAAGGATTGTACATCGACTCCGGATCCATGTAGTTATTATATCCCGAACCAAACACGAAGAGATTGCGTCCTTCAATAGATACCGTTGCCGAGTTCATTCCCAAACGCTTTGTCAGGAGCTCAGGGATACGGTAACCCAGACGCAGATTCTGCAAACGTACGTAGTTCAGCTTCTTCACCCAGATATCCAAATCTCTCCAGATGGTTTTAGAATCATACCAGGAGTACTCTTCCGGGTTGGAAGCACTCAGCATAAATGCCGGAAGCTCCGCATTCGGGTTTTCCGGAGTCCAGCGGTTCAGCACATCCGCATTATAGTTCTTGCCATAATCCGGATTAATGATGTCATAAGAGGGCTGCGTACGTACGTACCCGCCAAACGTCAAAGAGAAATTGACATTCAGCTCCCAGTTTTTATAGCTGAAGGTATTAATCAAACCTCCCGTATAAGGAGCATCGCTACTCCCGATATACGAATAAAAGGTTCTCTCTTCGGCTGCAGTTACATCGGAAGAGGCAATACCTATCCCCCACTCGTCCTTCAGGCGGTAAAGCTCCTTCAAGGTCACTTTCTCTCCCTCCGGATTATAGAACATCATATTACCGGTTTCCTTATTCACTCCCGCAGTCTTCAGTGCGAAAATTGCCCCTACGGGATAGCCTTCACGTCCCGGAGTGGTCTGCTGCTCCGGTATGTTTTCCTGCAATACCTTATTACCGTTATAGGCAAAATTGAAATTTGTGTACCAGGAGAAGTTTTTTGTCGTTATGTTACGGGTAGACAAGCTGATTTCCACACCTTTGTTCTCCATACTTGCCCAGTTGACGTTCATTGAAGTAAAGCCCGTCTCCAGAGGAAGCATGCGCAAAGCTATCAAATCGGTACCCTTACGGTAATAATAGTCCACGCTCAGATTGATAGCCTGGTTCAATACAGAAAAATCAAAGCCGGCATTGACAGACTGCGTCTTTTCCCAACGCAACTTCTTGTTGGGAGCGGAATTAATAATAATTACATCTTCCGATACTCCGGGCAAAATACTTTCCGACCGATATGTACCCAACAGGAACGGAGAAGTATTCTTGTCAATATTTCCCTGCAGACCGTAAGATGCACGGAACACCAGGTTATCCACCCACTTGGCCTGCTGCATAAACGGTTCTTGTGACAGACGCCACAAGGCACTGACAGAATAAAGAGGAAGATAGCGGTACTTCTTATCCACACCGAAAAGGTCGGAACCGTCAAAGCGGATACTTCCTCCCACCGTGTAGCGGTTCAACAAAGAGTAAGAGGCCGTAGAGTAGAAAGATACATAAGCATTCTCCTTATACGTTGTCTGATGGAGCGGGAAAGACGTGGCGTAACTTTCGTTGGGGAAAATCACCGGTTTGGTCGTCAACGTCTTGCGGTCGAAGCCATACCCTGCCGAGAACAAGGTTTCATACCAGGTCTTGCGCAGCTCGGTACCCGCCATCACTTCCAGTTCATGAATATCATTGAAACTGTCGCGATATTCTCCCATCGCCTTCCAAGTAATCTGTGAATTGGAGTTTTCATAAGACTTCTGCATACCTCCTTCGGGCAGGAAGTGTTTGGTTTCTCCGCCCTGGGAGTATTCGCTCAACTTATAGTAATAGCGCATGGCATAGCTTTCCCAGTCCGCTATTTCTTCTCTGGAAGTCTTTTCCAACTGATAGCCAAACTGGGAAGTCAGCTTCCACTTGTCATTGAACCGTAGCTCCGCATCAAATATAGATGAAAAAGAATTCACCACGCTTTCATTAGACGTGTTCTGCCGTTCTTCAAAGATGTTGAATCCTAAATCCTTATCAGTGTTGTTCTGAATATCGTAGTCGTAATTATAGTTGCCATTCTTGTCATAAAGTTCAAAATACGGATTAGCCTTGCGTGAATAGAACACGGGATTCGACATACCGTATGCATCTGTCAGATAATTGGTATTTTTGCGACGGTTGGCAAACATGGAGGCACCCACTTTCAGTATACTGTTCACCTTATAGGAAGTCTTTCCTACCAAGTTGAAACGGTCCATACCCACACCGTCCACATTTCCATCCTCTTTATAATAGCCGAAAGAGGTATAATACGTAACCCTTTCCGTACCGCCGGAAAGGCTCAAGTTATATTCCTGGCTGAAAGCATCGCGGAAAAGGATATCTCCCCAGTTTGTATTAACACTCTTCAAACGGTTGATGGCAGCTTGTGTATCACTGCTCAAGGCATCCCATCCTCCATTCTGAAAAGCAGACAACTCATTGTAATTGGAAAGAATATTATATACGCCTCCTTTATGATTGTCCGGAGAATAGTTATTACGGATCATATCCATTTCCAATCCTACTTTCTCCGCTGAGTTCAGCAAGTTCAACCGGTCAAGGCTCAATGTAGGAGTATAGGTAAACCGGGACGAGAAATTGATAACCGGTTTACCGACCTTACCCTTCTTTGTTGTAATCACAATGACGCCATTGGCTGCCCTCGCACCATAGATGGCAGTGGCTGCCGCATCCTTCAGGATGGTGATATTCTCAATATCTGCCGGATTCAGGCCTGCAATGGAAGATTGCTTCATGTTGGTGATGTCATTCAGCTCATCCGGTTCGGGAACATCCGTTCCCTCCAAAGGAATGCCGTCCAGCACCCACAAAGGGTCTTGTGTACCATTCAATGAAGCAGTACCGCGAATGCGTATCTTTGCCGGAGCACCCGGAGCACCGGAAGTCGGGCTGACAGAAAGTCCGGCAATTTGTCCGGCAAGTGCCTGGTCGATACTTTTTACTGCACCGATGGTCTCGTCCGATATATCCAGTTTGGATACCGCTGCCGTCAGCTTGCGGCGCTCCACTGTCTGGTAACCCGTCACAACAACGGCATCGAGCATTTGGGAAGATGCATGAAGTGTTATTTCATAATGTTCCTTTCCCGGAACAAGCTTCACTTCCAATACGTCATATCCCACGTAGCTACAAAAGAAACGGGTTATCCCCGCAGGTATAGCGATAGAGAACTGACCATCCACATCAGTGATGACCCCCATTGTAGTCTGAGCACTCCCCGCCTTTTTCAAGTCTTCCGCAGTCACATAAACGGAAGCACCGATAAGCGGTAGGTTATCCTCTGAAGATATTACTACGCCCTGGACTTTTTTCTCTGCAGCAAAAGCAGATGACAAAGCTCCTACAAAGCATAGCAAAACGATTAATACACGTTTTTTCATGCGTTACATATAAAATTAATTAATACTCTATTGAAAAGAAAAATCACTTTACTCCTAATGCAGTATTGATACGCAAAATCAAATCCTTATAATGATATTTAGTGGCTATATCCGATGCACCCAGACGATTTTGGAGCAATTCTTTGATGCGAAGCAACTCACCACGCTTCACGGAGATGACATCAGATACGCGGTTTATCTGCGAACCGTAGAAGTTCAGTTCGCGGTGTGCACCCATACGGTCGGCATCCAAAGTCTTACCGGCATGCTCGTCACAGCTGCAAAGGGCAGTCTGATGGTCCAGCAAGAAGTGGTTGTCCATCAGTTTTTTGTTTATTTTCACTCCTTCGCTTTCGGCAGCTGCTGTAATCAGTGCATCTACGAAGTTCTTCTGCAAGGCGCGTGTCATGACGTCCGGCAAGGCACCGCGTTCCGTAGTGGCAAAGATGTTGCGATGCAGGCCATCCATCAGCTCTACCACCGTGAAAGCCTTTTTGCCGTTCACCGATTCGTTCTCCAACATACGCATCAGGCGGTTGTTGCCCAGCAAATCCCAAAGGATATAGGATTGGGCATTCTTCAACACTTGTGTCGGTGCATTTTCCACTACGCCCAGCGGAGTGTTGCGCAGCAAGTAGGTGTACTCTCCCACTTCTGTGTCGAACAGCCATTTGGGATAGGTCAGCACTTCATCCAGCAGGAACTTCAAGGCTGCTTGCTGCTTCTCTTTCTCCACAAAGGTATAGGTTTTCTGTCCGTCTCCCACAACCGTGTTCTCTATATAGATACCACCGATATTTGCCAATACATGATAAAGATAATTGTTCCATTGGTTGATAACCGCATAGTATAGGCGGGAAGCTTCTTCATAAGTCTGTCCTTTCTCGCCGGTAGTAGTCCATTGGATGATTTGAGGAACAATACGCTTCAAGTTCTCAATACCCAGCAGAGACGAGCGGACAGCATCATCGCCCAAATCTTCATTCTGCGCACGCGGGTCTACGGCATCACGTACATCCTGCGCCTCACTATATTTATATAAACGGTCTGCATGACGGCTCAGAAAGTCGGCAAGCAAGTCCTTCTCTGCTTCTGGGGTTTCTTTACCATACCAACGATAACCGTATTCTATGGCAAACATATCATACGGGCCTATATGGGGAGAAAGTGCCGTAACGCCGTCACCCGGCTGTGCCACATAATTGAAACGTGCATAGTCCATAATAGAGGAGGAAGTGGTATTCATACGGTCCGTAAATGTTTTGGAACGCAGGGAATCTGTCGGAAAAGTCCAGGAAGCAATCATATTGTGACGCAAGCCCAGCGAGTGACCCACTTCATGGCATGCCACAAAACGCATGGCATCACCCATCAGTTCATCCGGCAGCCTTACTCCTCTTGCTTCGGGACGTACGACACCGGTTTGCACTGTAATCCATTCCTGAAGCATGCCCAGCACATTATGCCACCACATGATGTCCGCTTCCAATATCTCACCCGAACGGGGGTCGAGGATAGAGGGGCCCATGGCATTGGCTTTGGTGGAGGCGGCATAGGTCAGCACGGAGTAGTTCACGTCATCCTTATCCACATTCATGCTGTCCGTCAACTCCCTTGCAACGATGGCATTCTTGAATCCGGCACGTTCAAAAGCAGCCTGCCAATCCTCGATTCCCTGCTTGATATATTTCCGCCAACGACTGGGAGTGGAGTTCTCGATGTAGAACACAATCGGTTTGGCCGGTTCCACCAATTCACCGCGAAGGTAACGCTCCCGGTCTTCCGGTTTCGGTTCCAGACGCCAGCGGGTGATGAACGGTTTCTTGTCTACACGCTGCTGACCGTCACTGTAATTTAATAACGGATTAGTAAAATAACCTACACGCGGACTATCCAGACGTCCCATCATCGGTTTCTCCGGCAACAGCAACAGAGAGGAACTGACTTCGACCGTAACAAACACAGTCGTTGTTCCCTCAGTCACCTTAGTTGTCAGCTCGGAAGTAGCTACCACATTGTTCTCAAAAGCTTTGATAGATAAAATGCGGGAGAGATTCTTGATGGCCGAAGTTCCCAGGTTGATATTCGTAAAGACATTATTGATACTCGTCTCCGTACCATCATAAATATCGTTGACCTTGACCACTATCATGGTAGAGTCATTATTGAATGCCTCTATCTTGAAGCCGGCTATCAGCGGAGAAATATAATTATCCAGTACGGACTGCCGTATGGCATCCTCGTCCGGTGCCAACGGAAGAGGACGGCTCTGACGTACCAACAGCTTGTTGGCAGCCTTGTCCAATTCAAAACGCACCATCTGATTTTCGTAATTCGTACCACGGTTCACACCCGCCTCATTCAGTTCGGAAGGCACACGTTGTAATTTATTTACTACCAGCATATCACGTCCCAACAGCCTTGCCGGCACTTCAAAGTAATAATCGCTCTTCTTCTGGTAAACATTGAACATTCCCTTGCGGGCAATAGCATCGGAACCAGTCAATTTTTCGTAGTCGCTCTTGGATTGAACGCTGTCCTTGGTTTCACTCTTCTTTTTCTTACGGAACCATCCCATAGCTTCGGGAGAAGCAAAATCAGATGTACCGGCATGCAACAATACGGCAGGCTCACACATGAGTACTCCCGCAACTGCCACGACTGGCAGGATTGTCTTCAATTTCATCAATTCAAACTCTAACTTTAATGCAACAATTACTCCGTTAACTCTCTCTCTTTGACGTATGTTAATAAATACCAACCGCCAGTTTGTTCTACCTCCATAGAACAGTAAACGGGGCGCAAAGATACGAAAAGTATATTTTAAAAGTCACTAAACAACGCTCATTTATGTTTTTTCCATAAACAATATGAAGACTTTTACATATATATCATTTTTTCTCCCATCCTCTATCATTTCTTCTTCACATAAAATTTTGTACCACTGATACCAAATTATCTTCCCCAAGTGGAGGCAAAACAATGATAATATTGTATCTTTGCACCGTTTTTAACTTAGAAAATAAATAAGATAACAACGATATGATAGCTAAAATCAATCAGCTTCTGCAGGAAGTAGAGGCGCTGAAAGCCGCTAACGCCGAGGAATTAGAGGCACTCCGCATCAAGTACCTCAGTAAAAAAGGAGCCATCAATGACTTGATGGCAGATTTCCGCAATGTAGCCGCCGAACAGAAAAAAGAGGTGGGTATGCGCTTGAACGAACTGAAAAACAAAGCACAAGAAAAGATTGCCGCTTTGAAAGAACAGTTCGAAAGCCAAGATACCGGCTGTGACGATATTGACTTGACCCGTTCAGCCTACCCGATAGAATTAGGAACCCGCCATCCGCTCTCCATCGTGAGAAACGAAATCATCGATATATTTGCCCGTATGGGATTCAATATCGCCGATGGACCGGAAATGGAAGACGACTGGCACGTATTCTCCTCCATGAATTTTGCCGAAGACCATCCGGCACGCGACATGCAGGATACATTCTTCATCGAAAATGATACAGAAAACGTATCGCACAGCATCATTCTTCGCACACACACATCCAGCGTGCAAAGCCGTGTTATGGAGACTACACAGCCTCCTATCCGCGTGCTTTGTCCGGGACGTGTATACCGTAATGAAGCCATCAGCTACCGTGCACACGCATTCTTCCATCAGGTAGAAGCCTTATACGTAGACCGCAATGTGTCTTTCACTGACTTGAAGCAGGCCTTATTGCTCTTTGCTCAAGAGATGTTCGGCAGTGACACCAAGATTCGTCTGCGTCCTTCCTACTTCCCCTTCACCGAGCCGAGTGCCGAAATGGACATCAGCTGTAACATCTGCGGCGGCAAGGGTTGTCCTTTCTGCAAACATACGGGTTGGGTAGAAATTCTGGGATGCGGTATGGTAGATCCGAATGTATTGGAGCTGAACGGAATAGACAGTAAAGTGTATAGCGGGTATGCCCTGGGTATGGGTATAGAACGCATCACCAACTTGAAATACCAGGTGAAAGACCTTCGTATGTTCTCTGAAAATGACACACGCTTCCTGAAAGAATTCGAGAGCGCTTACTAAATATAGTGAATAACGGCTAGTGATTAGTGATTAATAAGTTGCGCATTTTCAGCATATCATTAATCACTCATCGCTAACCACTCATCGCTAACCACTATTTTTCGCTATGGCAAAAGACAAACTTGTAACTTCCGGCTATTGCCTTATCCTGGCTGCCAATTTCCTTTTGTATTTTGCCTTTTATCTGATACTACCGGTTCTTCCATTCTACCTGACTGAGGTATTCCATACCGGAAATGCAGCAGTAGGTGTCATCTTGTCATGCTACACCATTGCCTCGCTCTGCATACGCCCGTTTTCGGGATACCTGCTCGACACGCTAGCCCGCAAGCCTCTTTATCTGGTGGCATACTTCATCTTTATCACCATTTTCGCAGGTTACATGTTAGCGGGAGTCCTATCTTTATTCATCATGTTGCGGGTTGTCCACGGCCTTGCATTTGGAATGGTGACCGTAGCGGGAAATACAATTGTGATTGACATTACCCCTTCGTCCCGTCGCGGCGAAGCCGTAGGATATTATGGACTGATGAACAATACAGCCATGAGCTTCGGCCCGATGATTGGTCTTTTCATGCATGACATATATTCCTTTGAAACGATTTTTGCCTGCTCGCTCATATCAGGAACTATCGGTTTTGTTGCCGCATGCCTCGTCAAGACCCCACCCAAACAACCAGTCAAACGAGAACCTATCTCATTGGACCGCTTTGTGCTGCTGAAAGGTATCCCGGCAGGAATCGCACTGCTATTGCTCTCCATACCATATGGCATGACAAGCACTTATGTAGCCATGTATGCCAAAGAAATAGGAATTACCTTGAATTCCGGATTGTTTTTTACTTTTATGGCCGTCGGCATGGCAGTGTCCCGTATGTTCTCCGGCAAACAAGTGGATAAAGGACGTATCACCCAAGTCATAACTTTAGGACTATATCTGGTATGTAGCTGTTTCTTCATATTGTCCGCTTGCGGACTACTGATGAAGACCGTCCCGGAACTGACAAACATATTGTTTTTTATGGTTGCCCTCCTATTGGGAGTAGGCTTCGGGACGATGTTCCCCGCCTTCAATACGCTGTTCGTAAACCTGGCTCCCAACAACCAGCGCGGAACAGCAACCTCTACCTACCTGACTTCATGGGATGTAGGCATTGGCATAGGCCTGACAGCAGGAGGTTATATCGCACAGATTACCTCTTTCGATATGGCATATTTTTTCGGAGCCTGCCTCACGGTTATCTCCATTTTCTATTTCAACCTGAAAGTATCTCCTCACTATCATAAAAACAAATTAAGATGAGAAAGAAAGAGCGTTATGAAAAAATCCTTGCTTGGTTTAGGGAGAATGTTCCCGTAGCCGAAACAGAGTTGCATTATGACAATCCGTTCGAACTGTTGATAGCGGTTATTCTCTCTGCACAATGTACGGACAAACGCGTCAATATGATTACCCCTGCCCTTTACCGGGACTTCCCTACTCCCGAAGCACTCGCTGCTACTACTCCCGACGTGATATACGAGTATATCCGCAGCGTGTCCTATCCCAACAACAAGGCCAAACACCTTGTAGGCATGGCTCAAATGCTGGTGAAAGACTTTAACAGTGAAGTCCCCGATACCCTTGAAGAACTGGTAAAACTGCCCGGTGTAGGCCGCAAAACAGCCAATGTCATCCAATCCGTCGTTTTCAATAAAGCGGCTATGGCGGTAGACACACACGTGTTCCGCGTCAGCCATCGCCTGGGTCTCGTATCAGATAAATGTACAACTCCGTTCAGTGTCGAAAAAGAATTGGTAAAACATATACCGGAAACAGACATCCCCATAGCCCACCACTGGCTTATCCTGCACGGTCGCTATGTATGCCAGGCACGTACTCCACAATGTGATACCTGCGGTTTGCAATTAATGTGCAAATATTACTGCCAGAAATATAAAGTTAGCAAAGAGAGTGGCAAAGACAAAGAATAAACAACGGTTTCATAGCAAAAAAAAGAAATAAATGCTAACTTTGCGCTCACTAAAAAGAATTTAGTAACACTTTTAAATAAAATAGAGTATTATGACAATTGATCAATTTAACTTTGCCGGAAAAAAGGCATTCGTTCGTGTGGACTTCAACGTACCCTTGGACGAAAACTTCAACATTACAGATGATACCCGTATGCGTGCCGCTCTTCCTACATTGAAGAAGATTTTGGCCGATGGCGGTAGTGTAATTATCGGTTCTCACCTCGGTCGTCCGAAAGGCCCGGCTGACAAGTTCTCCTTGAAGCACATTCTGAAGCATCTCGAAGAGTTGTTGGGTGTTGAGGTGCAATTTGCTAACGACTGTATGGGCGAAGAAGCTGCCGTAAAGGCTGCTGCTCTGCAACCGGGTGAAGTGTTGTTGCTCGAGAACCTCCGTTTCTACGCTGAAGAGGAAGGCAAACCCCGCGGTTTGGCTGAAGATGCTACAGACGAAGAAAAGAAGGCTGCCAAAGCTGCTGTTAAGGAAAGCCAGAAAGAATTCACCAAGAAATTGGCTTCTTATGCAGATTGCTATGTAAACGACGCTTTCGGTACCGCTCACCGTGCACACGCTTCTACTGCATTGATCGCTAAATATTTCGACAAGGACAACAAAATGTTCGGTTACCTGATGGAAAAAGAAGTAAAGGCTGTTGATAAAGTTTTGAACGATATCCAACGTCCGTTTACTGCCATCATGGGTGGTTCCAAAGTTTCTTCCAAGATTGAAATCATTGAAAACCTGCTGAACAAGGTAGACAACCTGATTATTGCCGGCGGTATGACTTATACTTTCACCAAAGCCATGGGTGGCAAAATCGGTATTTCTATCTGCGAAGATGACAAACTGGATTTGGCTCTTGACCTGGTGAAGAAAGCAAAAGAAAAAGGCGTAAACCTTGTTTTGGCTGTTGATGCCAAGATTGCCGATTCTTTCTCCAACGATGCCAACACCAAGTTCTGCCCGGTTGACGAAATTCCTGATGGCTGGGAAGGTCTTGATATCGGTCCTGAGACTGAAAAGATCTTTGCAGATGTCATCAAGAACTCCAAGACTATCCTTTGGAACGGTCCGACGGGTGTATTCGAATTCGAGAACTTCACTCACGGTTCACGCGCTGTAGGCGAAGCTATCGTAGAAGCTACCAAGAACGGTGCTTTCTCACTCGTAGGTGGCGGTGACTCTGTAGCTTGTGTCAACAAGTTCGGCTTGGCAAGCGGCGTGTCTTACGTATCTACCGGTGGCGGTGCATTGCTTGAAGCAATCGAAGGAAAAATCCTTCCGGGTATCGCTGCTATCAACGAATAAAAACAAGCAAAATAACACCCAAAGGCAGCTCTTTGAAAAAAGGGTTGCCTTTTTTATACTATCCTTATCCCTAATAATGAGACGAATTCTACTATTCTGCATCCTTTTATCAGCCACATGCATCCTGAAAGCACAAAATGCTTGTCTGAATGATGTAGTCAACACTTTAAAAGACCGCATTTCCCTCTCCGGCTATGCCCAAGTGGGATATACATACGATGATGCGGGCGAAGGTACCAGCAATACTTTCGATATAAAGAGAGTTATCTTTATGGCGCGCGGTAAAATCACCGATAAATGGTCGGCTTACTTCATGTACAGCTTTGCCAATACCGGAAAAATTCTGGAAGCCTACACGGAATACCGCTTTCTCCCTCAACTCACAGCACGTATCGGACAGTTCAAAACCATGTATACCATTGAGAACCCGATGTCTCCCTGCTTTGTCGAATTAATAAACTGTTATTCTCAAGCCGTCAATTACCTGGCCGGTATCAATGGCAGTGATCCGTTGTATGGCTCTGCAAGCGGTCGTGATATGGGATTGTTAATTTATGGAGACTTGTTCGACTCTTTGATGACTTATAACCTTGCCATCATGAACGGACAAGGCATCAACCTAAAAGATAAAAACAATCAGAAAGATATTGTAGGCAGCCTTATGGTACATCCATTGAAATGGTTGTCCGTCGGCGGTTCCTTTGTTAAAGGGAAAGGATGCGCCGTAGCCGTTTCTTCCATTAATCCAGACATAGCCATAGGAGAGAATTACACCCGAAACCGCTGGTCGGCAGGTGCCACCATCAAAACAAAATCCGTAGATGTACGTACAGAATACTTGGCCGGAAAAGACGGACACGTTAAAAGTGACGGTTACTATGCAACCGTATCTGCCCATGTGCTTCCCAAATTTGACGTAATAGCCTCTTATGACTATTTCAACAAAAATAAAACTATTTCCGATAAACAGACCAATTATGTAGCAGGTGTACAGTATTGGTTCTATCCCAAATGCCGTCTGCAAGCCCAGTATACATACTGTAACCGCCATAAAGGAGAAAACTCAAACCTGCTTCAAGCACAGTTGCAAGTTCGTTTCTGAGCTGGGGAAATGGAAATTTATGAACTTTTTGGCATCCTTTTTGTAGTTTTATAAGATACATACCCAAAAAGAGACTGATTTATGAACGAACAAGCCATACAAGAACAATATCAGCATATCGTTACTCTACTCAAGCAGCAACGGCTGAAGGAAGCACAATCCCAACTGGAAGCCTTTCTTTGGAACAGCGGTGACTGGACACTCCGCAACCGCTTGGAACAAGCTCAGACATCCTATCAGTACATGCTGCAATACATGCGCCAGGGAATCGACGATCCTGAACGACAGAAACTATATCGCCAGATTCTGACCGAAACTTGGGAAGTCGCTGACCAGGCACGTCTGTCTCTCCTTGACGGAGTTTCCACGCACTATTACCATTCCCTGCGCAATAACCGGGAACGCCTCCCCAAAGAATACAATATTGCCGCACTGCAGAAGGTATTGGAATCTTTCCCTGATGACCTGGCCGTTTGTCAGCTGATGCCGGATAACCAAGGCATGGACGCCGTACTGCAACGGCACGAACAAACCGCCCAGGTTCTTTTCCTTTCCACATGGAGTAACAGTGACTGGTCTGCAGAAGACGAACAGCAAGCCAAAGGATTACTGGAATCAGAAATGCTTCCCGTCAATGATTTGTGCCTGTTCACCAGTGCCGTCATGCTCAGTCTGATGGAATGCTTCGATACCCGCAAATTCTCATGGTTGCTAGACGCCGTAACGCATGCAAATACGCAAGTAAACCAACGGGCTTTGGTAGATATCGCTTTCGCACTTCTTTTTCATCCCACCCGTCTGTCGCTTTATCCCGAATTGACAGCCCGCCTTTCCCTGCTCAACGAAGACAGCAGTTTCGGCAAGCAACTGAACCGTATTTACATCGAGCTGCTCCGTAGCCAGGAAACGGAAAAGATAGACAAAAAGATGCGTGAAGAAATCATTCCGGAGATGATGAGGAATGTGAACATCATGCGTAACATGAAGTTCGGTTTTGAAGAGAACCCTGAGGAAAACGATCTTAATCCGGATTGGGAAAAAGCTTTTGAAAGTTCCGGACTAGGAGACAAGATACGAGAGATGAACGAATTACAGCTGGAAGGCGCTGATGTCTATATGAGTACGTTTGCACAACTCAAGACTTATCCGTTCTTTAAGGAACCGTACAACTGGTTCTATCCGTTCGACATGCATCACTCCAGCATCATCAAGGAATTCGGATTCAAGCCTACCGGAGACAATGCCATCCTCTCCCTTATCCTCCAATCCGGTTTCTTCTGCAATAGTGACAAGTATTCCCTTTGCTTTACAATGGCACATATACCACAGTCACAGCGTACGATGATGCTCAGCCAGATGACTTCTCAGGATCTGGATGCACTCATGGACGAAAGCAAATCCTCCGCTTTGCGGCAGTATGCCGAACGACCGGATGTCATCAGCAACCAGTATGTCCACGACTTATACCGTTTCTTCAAATTAAGCCAGCGCAGACACGAGTTCCGTGACATCTTCAAGGAGGAGATTGCCCTGCACCGTATCCCAGCACTCAAAGAGATTCTGTGCAAACCCGAGCTGCTGATTACCATCGCCGACTTCCACTTCCGCAAAGAACACCCGGCAGAAGCATTGGAGCTTTATAAGGAATTAATAGCCTTGAACCATGCAAATGCAGACATTTTCCAAAAGGCTGGCTATTGCCTGCAAAAGGAAAAGAGGTATAAGGAAGCGATAGACGCCTACCTGAAAGCCGATGTACTAAAGCCCGACCATGTCTGGACAATCCGCCATCTCGCTACGTGCTACCGGCAGATAAGGGACTTTGCCTCTGCACTGGAATACTATAAGAAAGTGGAGGCAATCCAGCCGGAAAGCCATAATGTCCTTTTCTACGCCGGAAGCTGCCTTGCCGAACTGGAAAGATATGAAGAGGCTCTGCAATATTTCTTCAAGCTTGATTTCATCGAAAGCAATTGTATCAAAGCATGGCGTGCTATAGGCTGGTGTTCGTTTGTCAACGGCAAGTATGAGCAAGCAATGAAGTATTACGAAAAGATACTCGCCTCCAAACCACTCGCGGCAGACTATCTCAATGCCGGACATGTTGCTTGGAGAACGGGCAAAATAGAAAAAGCTGCAGAACTTTACAGTAAAGCAGCTTTGGAATATGGCGGGCAGGAGATTTTTAGAGAAATGTTCGGTAAAGACAAAGAAACACTTGTCAGACAAGGAATCAGTGAAAAAGATATCCCTCTAATGATGGATCTGGTTTAGACCTCCAACAACTCCCTGTACAGCCTCTGTACGGGGAGCCCCATTATATTATAGTAACTCCCGGATATGTTTTCCACCCCGATGAATCCAATCCACTCTTGTACACCATAAGCTCCGGCTTTATCCATGGGGTGGTATTTGTCCACATAATAGGCAATTTCCTCTTCGTTCAGTTTGGCAAAACGCACTTCTGTTGCCGCCGCAAAACTGCGTTGCCACTCAGTGGTAGTGATGCATACACCGGTAAACACTTCATGGGTACGTCCGGACATGTCGCGCAACATCTGCATAGCTTCTTCCCTATTCTTGGGTTTTCCGAGAACTTGTCCATCCAGCCAGACAATGGTATCTGCTGTAATCATCAATTCGTCCGGATGCATCATATCACGGTAGGCATCTGCCTTTTCCCTGGATATGTAGAGAGGAATATCCGCTCCCCGCAACGTTTCGGGATAAGACTCGTCCACATCGGGCAAAGTTCTTACTTCATATTCCACTCCCAAACCAGCCAGCAATTCTTTCCTTCGCGGAGAGTTAGAGGCAAGAATCACCTTATATTTCTTCAGATTATCTAACATCATATCATTTACGATTTGACGATTTACAATTTAACGATTGAAACAACTACCAACCAAAAGCTTTTTCATCTGCCATCCAAAGCCCTTGCACTTTCAATACCTGTTCCACAATGTCGCGACCACAGCCATAACCGCCTTCTGCATACGAAATATAGCGAGCCACAGCCTTTACCTCAGGCACAGCATCCTTAGGACAACACGGCAAACCACACTCACGCATCACCTCCAAGTCGGGAATATCATCACCTACATACAATATTTCCTCGTCCTTCAAGCCATGACGGTCACGGAAGTCATGGTAATCATGGATTTTAACAGAAGAACCCATATAGATATTTCCATCCTCAAAACCTAAAGAAGTAAAACGCTTGCGGACCGCTTCTGTACGTCCACCCGTAATTATACCCAGCAACACCCCTTGCTTAGCAGCTAAATGCAGGGAATAACCATCCTTTATGTTGACCGTACGCAGAGGTTCACCCTCTGAACTCATAGGGATAACATTGGCACTCAGCACACCGTCCACATCAAAAACAAGGGCTTTTATCTTTTTCAAATCATAGTTTATGGTACTCATTGCACTTTTTTCTTGTTCATTATAATATACCTATATGCAGCAAAACATTCGTTCAAAAGAGGCAAGCATCGGCGTCCGGTTATCTTATTGCCAACCGATGTATATTCTCGCTAATCTCCCGATATAGTTCCAGCATTTGCGGCTCATCGGCAAGCATCCGCAGATGCTCGTCAATGACATTCTCATCATAGCGCACAGCCGGTCCTGTCTGTGCGGCAAGCGGTTCCAGCTCATGCACCTTACGGGCCGTCTCGTCTATCAAGGGGAGCATTGCCTCGAACGGCAACCCGTACTTTTTCAGCAGTTCAGCAGCCAACACATACATGTGATTGGTAAAATTGCACGTAAACACAGCCGCCAGATGCAAACTTTTGCGCTGCTCAGAACTTGCTTCATACACTTTTTCCGATAGGGCTGAGGCAATATCCTTCAGAAGCCGCACATCCTCTTCCGAGTTGCCTTCCACAAAACACGGTATCTGTCCAAAATCCACTTCACGCTGCTTACTGAAAGTCTGCATCGGATAAAGCACTCCATGACGCGCAACATGCCCCTGCCAAATATTCATAGGAATACTGCCGGCTGTATGCACCCATAAAGCATTCTCCTTTCCAGAAACAATCTGGGGTAATAATTCCACAAAAGCCGCGTCCTTCAGCGAAACGATATAAAGCTGCGCCTCCTTCGTAACCGCCTGCAGATCCGTGGTATATACCGCCTCCACCGTCTGTGCCAATTCCTGCGCTGATTCTTTTGTACGACTGTAGACCTGCACAATACGAAACCCTTTCCAATAAAGAGCCTTTGCCAGATTAGTAGCCAGATTTCCGGCACCGATAAAGGCAATAGACGTATCTTCTATACTTCTTCCCGCCATACACTTATCTTGTTGCCAACCAATACAGAATAGCCCCTAATACCAGCAATGCCAGTGGCAACAGATAAGCCGACATCGTACCGAGCAAAGCCGTTATCAATCCGAAGTTCAATATCAGCCATAAGCCTATCAATACCAATCCCACCGACTTGTCATGCTTGAACAGCAAAAAAATCACTGCGGTATACAGCAGAAAATTATCCTTATTCATCACCCATGGCAAGCCGATTGCAGAGAAATGCACCAATTTGTCTACCAAATAAAGAATACCGAATACAATCAGTGTGATGGCAGTGGCCTTATACGTATCACGGTTATTGTTTGCTTTTGCTGCACTCACTGTTACTTTCCTCCGTATTTATCGATATGTATCTTTTCCCACTGCAGATTGTCTTCATTGAAAGGCTTACGCTCCATCCCCTTATGACCGATAGCAATAACACTAAGCACCTGCAGTTGCAAAGGAATATCCAGCACCTCGTGCACATACTCGCCTGAAGGCATACCGGAAGCCGTAAAACGTTCGCGCACCTGCACCCAGCAGCTTCCCAGTCCCATATCTTCGGCCTGAAGTTGCAGGTAAATGGAGGCAATGGAGGCATCCTCTATCCACACATCGCTTGCCAACGGGTCGGCAACAACCACTACTGCCAATGCCGCATCGGCAATGAACTGCGATGCCTGCTCCTTGCAATAGGACAATTCCTTCAATTTATCCTTCTCGTCTACCACTATAAACTGCCATGCATTACTACGTTTCGACGTGGGTGCCATCAGGGCTGCTTTCATCAAAGTAACGACTTGTTCTTGTGTCAATTCTTCTTCTGTAAACTTCCGCATGCTGCGGCGGGCTTTTATCAATTCACTGAAACTTTCCATAATGATTTTATGTGCTAATATACTAATGTGCACATCGACACATTAACAATAATTTTTGCAAAGATACGAGATTATTTTTTAAATTTGCAGGCCATGCCCCTCAAACTCACTACATATTACCGTGGGAGCAAGGTTCCTGACCTGCCAGGCACCAACACCTTCCATTCCACAGAGTTGTTCCGAATCTATGAGGAAACTCCGGGGTATACCCCCATACTCATTGTGGCATCCGAAGATGACAAGCCCGTTGCGAAACTGCTTGCCGCCATACGTAAAAGTGTCCGCATGTTTCCACCCGGCATCATCAAAAGATGTGAGGTGTACGGTACGGGAGAATATTTCAATAACGAGGCAGACAAAGAGATTATCTTCAGTGACATGCTGCAAAGGCTTACCAATGAAGCATTGCGCGATTCTTTTCTCATCGAGTTCCGCAACCTGGAAAATGCCATGTTCGGATACAAATCTTTCCGAGACAACCAATACATCGCCATCAATTGGCTGCGGGTACGCAACTCGCTGCACAGCGTCGAAAAGGTGGAAGAGCGTTTCAGCCCGTCACGTATCCGGCAAATAAAGAAAGGGCTCAAAAACGGCGCCCAAGTACGGGAAGCACGTACCAAAGAGGAGATTCTCTGTTTTGCCCAGATGTTGCGCCACGTATATTCTTCCAAGATACGGCGCCACTTCCCCAGCATCAAGTTCTTTCAGCATCTCGAAAACCAGTTGACAAAAGGGCAGCAAAGCAAAATCTTCATCGTCATTTATAAGGAGAAGATTATCGGTGGCAGCGCATGCATTTATTCAGATGACAGCGCCTATCTATGGTTCTCTGGTGGCATGCGCAAGACTTATGCCCTGCAATATCCGGGGATTCTTGCCGTATGGAAAGCACTGGATGATGCCAAACAACGCGGATACCGCCACTTAGAGTTCATGGACGTGGGACTTCCCTTCCGTAAACATGGCTACCGTGAGTTCGTTCTCCGCTTTGGAGGAAAACAAAGCAGCACCCGACGCTGGTTCCGTTTCCGTTGGAACTGGCTGAATCGGGTGCTGATAAAGATGTATGAATGATTCTTACCGAAATCAGAAATTAGTGTAGACCACATATCCATGAGCCGGTACATTAACCTGTTTATTTACGGTTTCACTTTTTCCTGTAAAGTAATTGGTCCAGTTACCAGGAGTGGCAGGGAAAACAATATCAGTAGCGGTATGTGTAAAGTTACCCACCACCACCAGTTGCTTACCCGTTATACTTTTTACCAATAATGTACGACCATTGTCCCAATCAGAAGCTCCCACCTTCCATGTCAAAGTTGCATTTGCATCAAACAACTCCGGATGAGCATTGCGCAGCTTCATCAAACCTGCATAAACATCGTGCAGCCCTTTACGATCGGCGTTATCTAAATATTCCCAATGCAAAGGCTTCCTACCGGTACGGCCATTCTCTTCAATAGAGATGTCATATCCCATCTCTCCGAACTGCCAAACCATCTTAGGACCAGGAACGGTAAGGAAGAAAGTTGTATTTAGTGCCAACTGATTCATACGGGCATCAAGATCGGTTTTCAGCACACCATCACCCCATTGCGACTGTTTGTAAGCTGTGCGTTCTTCATCATGGCTTTCCATAAAACCGACCCATGCAGTGTTTTTCTCATAAAGGCTACTAAAAGAACTATTTTCAGCATACCCCATAGCCGACTGACAATAGGCATTATTCAAGTTACGCCATAAGTGCATACCATCAGCTGCCAGTTCATTTTCTTCCTTTGAATCACAGAAATGCTCCAAGATAACATAAGAGTCCTTTTTCACTTCCTTGATGGCCGCATTATAATCCTTTAGGACGGCAATGCGACCCGCATCGTAATTGGATGCTGTACTTTCAGTGCAAGAGGTTTGTGTGAACCCTTTCGTCAAATCAAAACGAAAGCCATCCACCTTATATTCCTTCAACAAGAATTGCAGATTACGCTTCACAAACTTACGCACCAATGGGCTTTCATGATTGAAATCATGGAACACGCTATAAGGATGAGGTGCTTCCACATTGAAGTATGGATTATTCTTTGCAGTCTTATCACCATCCCAATAGAGTTTAGCCAGCGGATTATTTCCTGTAGCATGATTATAAACCACATCCAGAATAACTGCCATACCAGCCTCATGACAAGCATCAATGAACTGCTTATACATTGTTTTTGTCCCATAAGCTTTATCCATCGCAAAGAAAAAACAAGGATTATACCCCCAACTGTCATTGCCGTCAAACTCCTGCACCGGCATCAACTCAATAGCGTTGACACCCATTTCTTTCAAGTAAGAAAGCTTTCCCATCGCACCGTTAATGTCACTCGTAGCCGTAAAGTCGCGCAAGTGCAATTCATATATCACTAATTGCTCAGGATTTGCTATTTTAAAATCATTATACTTCCAGTTATAACTATCTTTCTGTATCTTGAAGGTCGAAACGATTCCTACCCCTCCCTTAGGATAAACCAGGTTTTCATTATAGGTAGAAGCTGAAATATCTTTATCATTATCAGGATCCAGTATTTTTTCAGTATAAGCATCTGCCAAATGAATTACTTCACCTTCCTTTGTACCCACATAGTATTGGAAAGCATACTCTTTACCAGCATCTAACCCCGCCAACGTAATCCACCAACATCCGGAAGCATCATCACGATACATCTGCGACTTTTCGTCATTACTTAAGGTCCAATTGTTAAAGTCACCCACAACATGTGCAAAATCCTTATGATTTCCATTCACATCTTTATCATAAAGTACCAGTGTCACTGTAGAATTATCCATTATGTTGATACCTTCGACCATATCAGCCGGTACAGCGGCAGTTTTAATCTCACCGGGTACAAATCCTTCATATTTTGTATCAGTTACCGCTATAAAGGAATCAGTATCTATTCCTTTTTTACTACCATCCGCACTACGAATCACTATTCCAAGTTGGTTCACCGGTGTCTTTCCACTCCCAAACCACTCCCGGATATTCGGACTCAATGTAATACTCCAAATATTAGCCTCAGATAAAGTCATCTTACATTTATCTTTGTTTTCTGCCCACTCTGCAGGCACGAATTGCCAACGACCTTCACTGACAACACCAATATGTACATACACATCTCCTTTATACTCATAGAGGGCAGACTTTGTATCCGCTTTAAACGTAATGACAAGAGACTGATCAGCATCTGGTACCACCGGTGTATAACTCAGACCAGCAGGAATTGCAATTGCATTGGCAGCTTGAGTGACGGATATTTCTTCCCTTTTTGAACCGGATATAATATTCAATTGTGCTGTACGCGCTATTCCAGTTTCATTTTTAGCAACAGAAACCATAATCGTAGCTTTTCCTGACAAGCCTTTTGCCGGATTGATACTGCACCAGCCAATATCCTCACCACTCAGCTCAGCAGTCCATTGATATCCGGCCTCAAAACTGACACTTTGTGAAGAAGCAGCTTCAGCAAAGCTAAAACCTTGTTCAAAAATAGCTTCACTACCGGAGGCAGGAGTCAAATATTCCTGAAACTCCTCTTTGTTGTCACTACATGCCGTGAATGCCAGCAGCACGCTGAAGCATATCAAATGCCATAAAACAAGATTCTCACGTTGAACGATAATTTTCATAATATGAAGTATTTAAAGTTATCACTTCACAAATATAACCGGAAAAGAAAGGGCAAATCAATTAACGTAAAGGAAAACGAGAACAATATCACGAAAACGTTTGCATATCAAACAGAAAGAGGAGACCTTACAAATAGTATAGGGTCTCCTCTTTTATTAAAATCCAGCCGTCAGAATCTAATTATTCTATACTCTAATGCATTCAGTTTAATTTCATTCATCAATTCCAGAGGTTTATTTTCGTAAATATCAGTAGCTACATGATGCTTCCAACCCTCCGGTAAGATAACAGAAACATCTCTATTACGCACATTAACCAATATCATAAAAGCATCTTTACCATCACTTTTCTGATACATCAAGACGTCTGAAGCAGGATACCCAGTTAATATTCCTTTCCGAAGTGCAGGATATTTATTATACAATCCCATTAAACACCCATATTCTTGATAAATATCCGAACATTCGGACCAATCCACGGATGTATATGCAAAAAAATTAATAGGAGCCTCATGTCCAATTTCTTGTGAACTATAAATCAATGCTCCACCATGCAAAAAAACTGTTCCAACAAAAGCAGCCATAGCTGCCCTTTCACTTCCTAACTCCACAATTGGCGACATTTTAGAAGCCTCATCATGATTGGTAATAAAACGTAATTTCATTTTTCCTGCCGGAATTGAGTCATACTCGCTCCAATCCACCTCCAACAAGCGTGCCGCACTACTATCATTAACGAAAACATCCCGCATCGCCTCCATCAAATCCCAAGCATAGTTCATATCAAATCCTGCATCAAAATGATCTTTGCGCTTACCTTCTGCCAACATTAACAATTTCCGATTTGGAATAGCCCTCAGAGAATCAACAGCTTGCTTCCAGAAAGTATATGGAACATAATCAGCAGCATCACAGCGAAAACCATCTACACCAACTTCTTGTATCCAATATTTCATAGCATCAATCATTGCAAGGCACATATCTGCATTATCGTAGTTCAAATCTGCCACATCATTCCATCCCGTTCCTGCAGGAGAAATTATATTTCCGATACTATCCTGAGTATACCACTCTTTATGTTCTTTAATCCAAGCATGGTCCCAAGATGTATGATTAGCAACCCAATCTAAAATTACACTTATTCCTTTTTCATGGCATAATTCCACTAAACGCTTAAATTCTTCTACTGTTCCAAATTCAGGATTTATTCTTTTATAATCTTTGATACAATAAGGAGAATTCACCGTATTTACCTCACCAATCTCATAGATTGGCATAAACCAAACAACATTAACACCCAAAAACTGAATAGAATCAAGATGTTTTGATATGACATTAAATGCATTCTTCAGAGCAAAAACACGTGGATTGATTTCGTACATCACAACGTCTTCTACAGCAGGTAATACTTGCTTTTGTTCAGTAACTATCTCGCGTTTTCCGGCACAAGCATACACTGTCAATAATACAAGTATAGTATAAAATAAATTCCTCATCTATTTACAATTCATTGGTCTGACAAATAAAAAAGGATTAAAGGTCCCCCCCTTAATCCTTTTTCTATAAATAAGAGAGCCTTAATTGGCTGTCATTGTAGCATTCTTAGCTTCTGGATCCAATACAATCGTGTATGTTCCAGCTGAAACTTTAATATTTCCACCATCCTGCGTCAGCGCACCTAAACTACCACCAAAGTTTATAGTCCAAGCTGCATCCCATCTGAATTTCATTTCACCATCACCTAATGTAACAGTCACCGACCACTTTTGCGTTTCAGCATCATAATCCATTAAAGTGCCTTTATCCCATCCACCAGGAGTAGCATCACCAATAATCTCCCAACCTGTCTTATCCAAAGTAGCAACCATCTTCTTAGTATCGGCACCTACTCGATAATAACCGGCAGCCTCAATCTTAACATTACCGCCATCACCGATAACAAACGTAGTTGATGTCTTAGCCTCATTCCAAGTAATATCTCCAACAACACCAATCCACGTACCAGAATCATAGAACTTGAATTCTGTATCGGCAGGGAAATAGTGAGTGCCAGTATATTTGAAATCACGAGCTGCAGATTCTACCTTATAGCAATCATCAGCTTCCGGCTTCCAACCATCACCACTCTGATAGCTACCAGGCAATGTCATTGCAGAGCTAGAAAGCTCAATCGTTGTTTCTTCCATACTATAAGTATATTTTCCTGCATTAGTCAAATTTAAAGTAATAATATAGGGACTTGCCTTTACCACTTTGAAATTTTGACCTCCAGCAACCAAGTTACCGGCCAACTCAGAAAGTTTACCTTCTTCTGCTCCATAATTGAATCCCCAGTCATTATTGGCTCTAAATTTGAATTCCTTATCGAGCAACGGAGTAACCACTGTCCAAAGACGAGTAGTAGTATCGTATTCCATCTGGGTATCTTTGTCCCAACCACTAGACGTAGCATCTCCAATTACTCCCCAAACCAGCCCTTTCTCTGATTGGGTTACCTTACCTTCCGCATCTAAAGTAATTTCAATGAAACCTTTACCATCAGCAGTAACTTGCTGGTCTTTAGCCAATACTTTCGTAAGGTCTGCACCATCAATGATTGCATAAGAAGCAGCACCATCAAAATTGGCATAACCACTATAAATGCCATCACCGTCAGGGTCACCTATCAAATAGGCAGTAGTGTAGTCCCAATCAGGATAGCCAACAGCTACATAAGCATACTTCCATGTAATATTATCTACATTAGGGTCATAAGGTGTAGCCTTAAAAGTTATTGAGTTACTAGCTGCATCAGTATAAGCATCATATGCCTCAGAAACCAAAGAAACAGTAAAATCATACGTTTGCCCCGGATATGCTCCTACCTTAGCCAATAAAGAATTCATTTCACTATTTGTAAATGCCAGTTTTGCATCCCCTGTTTCTCCTATTACAATACTCTTATTGGTAGAAGTATTTGTTAGAGTTACAACATAATTAACTACTGCAGAAACTCCATAATCTGCCTTATCCCAAGCTATTTCCGGAAATTGCGCATCCTTATTGTCTTTAGTAATAGTAATGTCTGTTTGGGAAAGCGCATGCAATGCAGCAGCAGTCTTCAATTCCAATATGGGGGTAGCATCCTCCTCACAAGACATCAATGCGAAGATTCCAGCCAAAAGTAAATAAATATATTTTGTCTTCATATCATTCATGTTTAATCATTAATATTAGTATCCTTCATTCTGTACCAGGTTCTGATTAGAACCAACATCGTCTGAAGGCAAGGGGAACACTTGATAAAAGCTTTCAACAGATTTTCCTGCCGCAACTCCACCCTTCCATGGCCAAACATAATCAGCAGAAGTATATTTACCGAAGCGAATCAAATCTGTACGTCTTTGAGCTTCGTAGAATAGCTCACGTGCGCGTTCATCCATCATAAAGTCCAAAGTAAAATCACTATCGGAAATAGGTGCGGACGCCTTGTCTGAATATGCACGTTTACGCAAATCATTTACATATCCCAAAGCCTCTGTTTTTGTTGCTCCTTGTCCGCCACGAAGAACAGCTTCTGCTAAATTCAAATAGATTTCACCTAAACGGAATAATGGATAATCTGTCCAAGCTTCCGCAGATGCAGGTTTACTTCCATCTTTATTCACATTATAAAACTTGGTAACGGGAATGCCATTATTGACAAAATCAGCTTCATTTGTGATCTCAATATTTGTGGTAGCTTCTGTACGCAACATTGCTTTACGAGTATCCTTATCACTGCTATCCTCTTTTTCAAAGATATTATATAAAGACGACTTAGCTCTAACACCTTGCCAACCTCCCTTTGCATTCGTTTCTTCTTGAAAATCAGCAGAACCCCAGCATAACAAAGCTGTCATACCTCCCCAGGTCATTGTATCTTCACCTTCATATCTCAATGGGAAAATCATCTCTTTGGATTGGTCATTATCAGCTTTGAACATATCGCCATAAACCGGTTCCAATTGGTAACCTGCTGAAATAATCTTTTTAGAATAAGTCACACATTCAGTATATTTATTTACACCTACATACGTGTCTGCATTCAAATACAAGCGAGACAATGCAGCCCACAGAGCAGCTTTATTAGCATGTCCATAATTATCATTAAATCCAACTACAGGATCAAGCATATCACTTTCACATGCCAACATTTCACTTTCAATGTATTCAAATAATTGATCTTTCATAATTTGTTGTGGACGAACGCTACCAATAGGGCTGTTTTCATCTACAAACGGAACATTACGATACAAATCCAAAGCATACAGATACATCAAAGCACGCATAAAACGAGCTTCTGCACGGAAAGTTTTAATAGAAGCCTTTACTTGCTCTGAACAACCTCGTGAGGCAAGTTTATCATCAGTTGTTTCACGTAAAAACGCATTTGACAAGTTAATCTGATAATACAAACGATAATATGATCCTTTGATCCATGGACTTGAAGCAGCCCAAGAAATATGATTGAAGTCTGGAATACCAGGATCATTCCAGCAACAATGAGCGATATCAGAAGCCAATTCCTGCATATTCCACAATACGCGAATAAATGAAGCCTGAGAACCACCGTCAATGCCGACAACATCCTGGTCTGAGTCTCCACCTGCATTACCACCTATTACCAAACCTGCATATATTTTAGCCAAACTTTGTTCATAAGCTCCTATCTCCTTTCCAAAAACGACATCCGAAACCAATTCATCCTTATCCAATGGAACCGTATCCAGATCGTTCACACAAGAGGTAACCCCTAACATCGTACTCAAAAGGGCTGCCGACAATATATATTTATATTTTAATATTTTCATAACTTCATTGATTAAAAATTAAGATTCAAGCCTAACATAAATACACGAGGGCGAGGATAGATATTATTATCAACTCCACTACCGCTAATTTCAGGATCCAAACCATCATATTTGGTAATAACAAACGGATTCTGTACCGTGACATAAACACGTGCACTTTGTTTATCATTGAACAGCTTGTTAAAAGTGTATCCTAATGAAATATTGTCCATCCGTACAAAAGAAGCATTCTGAACATAGTAACTAGAACGATATTGCCCTGTCTTGAAATTTGTTTTCCATGCAGAAGTCAAACGATTTTTCAAGAAACCAGTTTGGTCATACATTTGTGAACCATCCCAAGCCTCACGATTGGATTGTACATTGTTATAAGCATAGTTTCCAATACTTGCACGCAAAGCAAATGACAAATCCCAATTCTTATAAGACAATTGAGAAGTTAATCCCATAAATACGTCAGGAGCAGACTTTTTGTAAGCGACCAAATCTTCTTCGTCTATTTTATTATCCCCATTTTGATCAACATAAGCACCTTCTATCGGATTTCCAGCCTTATCATAAAGTTGTTCCCATACATAGAATGAATTATAAGGATGATCAACAGCATTTATCATGATATTATAACCGGTTGCTCCATCAATACCAGTATGAATCACACCTTTATAAGCCGGGTCATCATTAAATGTCAATTTGGTAATTTCATTTTTATTATAAGAGATGTTATAACTCAATGTCCAGTCCCAATCTTTTGTCGTGATAGGATGAGCCGTCAAAGTAAGTTCAATACCTTTATTCTCCAATGTACCTACATTCGTCAACAACTGGTTACTAAAGTTTGTACCGGCAGGAGCTGTAACCGTATTCAGCAAATCATCAGTTTTACGATAATACAAATCAAGAGTACCTGTCAATTTGTTGTTCAATACACCGAAATCCAATCCAATATTGTAAGTTGTAGTTTCTTCCCATTTCAAGTTTTCATCATAAGCTTGAGGAGCAATCAATGAATACTTGTTATTACCAAAATAATAATTTGCTCCAGCTTTGGAATACATATAGCGAGCCATATAAGGATAGTCACCATTATTCAGGTTTTGCTGACCAGTAATACCATAGCCCAAACGCAACTTCAAATCAGAAAGCCAATCCACTCCCTTCAAGAAATTCTCTTCTTTCATCTTCCATGCCAAAGCAACTGAAGGAAATAATCCCCAACGATTGTCTTTATTGAAACGTGAAGAACCATCATTACGCAAGGTAAATGTCACCAAATAACGATTCAATAATGTATAATTCAAACGCCCAAAGAAAGAAACAAGATAGTTTTCAGTTGAATAATCTTCCATATCCTTATAGAATTCCTTACCAGTTTCTTCAGCTTTTACTGTAGAATAAGGATATTTGGTCCATGTAGAATTATAGAAATGCTGCCAAGAATAACCGCCCATAACATCGACATGATGTGCACCAAACTCTTTAGCATAATTCAAATAGAAATCCAGCAATGTATTCCGCTTCAATTGATAATAGCTGCTATTTTCCCCAAACCCAGTTTTATAGTTACCTTGGCACCAAGTCATAGGAGCATTATCTTCTATAATAACATCACCTTCACTCTTAGACACGTCGTAACCTAAATTCAAGTTTGCTCTCAATTCGGGCAGGAAATGAAACTTATAGTCAATTTGTGCATTACCAATACTTCTATAAACAGTTGATTCGTCATGCTTTGAATCTAAAATAGAAACGGGATTAGCCAAACCAATATCAACCGGTGTAGGATTATTGCCACTTTTCATATACATAAAGTAGCCGTTACCATAGGGATTTCCATCCATGTAAATAGGCTGTGTCGGATCATATTGCGTCGCCATACCTATCGCACCAGTATCTGCAAAACGGTTTGTATTATAAATGCCTTTCACATTCAACTGAATATTCAATTTCTTATCAAAGAAATTAGGATTCAAGCTAATAGCACCAGTCAAACGCTCCATATTAGAAGTCTTCAATATACCATTTTCATTGGTATAAGAAACTGATACACGATAGGGCATGTGTGGTATAGCACCAGAAACATTAACATTGTGGTCTGTACTGAAAGAGGTTTTGAATATTTCATCCTGCCAATCAGTATTTGCCTGACCTAATGCTTTAAACTGAGCACTTGATTCACCGAATTTAGAAGTCACAAATTCTCTAAATTCATTTGCAGACATTACATCTACTTTATTGGGTCTTGTATTAATAGAGAATGTACCGCTATAACCAACTTGTACACGTCCAGACTTTCCTTTTTTAGTATTAATAATAATAACACCGTTAGATGCACGAGAACCATAAATGGCTGTTGCAGAAGCATCTTTCAAAATAGTAAAAGTCTCAATATCATTGGGATGGACAGTAGCCAAAGGATTTGACATACCATTAATACCACCGTCATCTACAGGCACACCGTCAATAACAATCAACGGATTATTGGATGCAGACATAGAAGAACCGCCACGCACACGAATTGTAGCACCAGCTCCCGGAGCACCACCGTCAGTAATCACACTTACACCGGCAGCTTTACCAACCAACATATCAGTAGCAGATGTAACAGCACCTTTTACCATTTTATCTGCACTAATAGCCGTAACAGACCCAGTCAAATCATTCTTTTTGGCTGTACCGTAACCAATTACGACCACCTCGCCCAACAATTCCGCATCATCTTGTAATGTAATAATTACTGAAGGAGCAGCAGCTACTTCTTGCGTCTTGTATCCGATAAAAGACACGACCAACGTAGCTCCCTGAGGAACTGTCAATGTAAAATTACCATCAAGGTCAGTGATTGTACCATTCGTGGAATTTCCTTTTTCCACCACATTTGCGCCTATCACTCCTCCCAAAGCATCTTTTACATGCCCTTTCACGGTGATGTTCTGTGCATAAGCGCCTACAGACAAGAATAACCCTAACATTAGGGTAAGAATCGTTTGACAGATTCTAAGATTAACTTGCTTCATGCATTTAATAAATTAAAGTTAACAATATTAATTACCTATATATATTATTCGAAAAATAATTTTCGTACTTTCGCTTTCTAACGTCTTTCAAGTACCCAAAGCATGACGCAACAAAAATATGCTTTATTACTTTAGTAAAGTATAAAGAGAGTGTAAAATGTGGGAAACGAACAGTGCAAACGATTGCATGCGGTTGCACAAGATAGAAAAATCACTTGATATATCATAATACAGCGCTTCTCTCCACTCTACATGTGGCATTCTTGCACATAACATATATGTTTATTCTGCTGAAGTACAGAGATTTTCACCGCCTAACGACCGTTAGGCGATTTGTTGATGGCCGTTGGCAGATCGCTTTACGGCCGTCAACAAATCGCTTTACGACCGTTAAGCACTACACAACATCAAGACAAAACAAAAGAAACACAAAGCTTTTACTGAAGAAATGCCATGCATGTATAAACCAAGCAACATACTTTCAGGATATGAATAACGTGTCTGCACAATATTAATATGCCATTAACACGATATTAACAAAATGGCCGACATGATATTAACTTATTACATTACAATAAGTTAACATCATGTCGGCCCTAAAAACAGAGGTGGAAGCAAAATTTGCTTCCACCTTTTTCTGTTGCTTCCACCGCACCTCAAACACCGATGAACAAAGGGGTACAGAGCAGGTGTGGTAGAGTGGAAGCAAATAGTGCTATTTATTTCTCTGAAGTATAAAGTACCAGCTTTCCGGACTTCAATCCTTTAGCCCTTGCCTCAAACACAATCTCACCGGCTTGCTCGCCACTCTGCACAATAGCCGTCAGCTGACCGCTGAAAGCCGGCATCTTGGGCAAATGGAACAAATCGAGGCTGGTAGCATCTCCATTGGCAGCAGCGCGATATTTTCCGGCACCCTTCACCGAGAAATTTACCATGCGGCTGTCTGCCGGACAAAGATTACCGTCCTTATCCACGACACGGACTGTGATATATGCCAGGTCCTTACCATCGGCAGACAAGCGGGTGCGGTCGGCAACCAGCTCCAGATGATGGGGCTTGCCAGCGGTACGAATCACCTTTTCTTCTGCAGGCTTGCCGGAAGCATCATAAGCCACCACTTTCACTTCGCCCGGTTCATAAGGAACATCCATCCACATCAAGCGATAGCGACGCTGCAAAGCAAGGGAGTCCCGGCCTTCCAAAGCACGGCTTTCATCAGCAGTAAGTTTCCGTTGTTTGCCATAACTCTTTCCGTTGACGAACAGTTCGGCACTGGGATAGCTGGTGTAAACAAAAACCGGAGTATTCTCCCCTTCCCTGCCCGGCCACGTCCAGTGCGGAAGGACATGCAAGGTATTTGCCTGCTTGTTCCATAGGCTGCGGTACAGATAGAAACGGTCTTTGGGGAGGCTTGCCAAGTCTATGATACCGAAAACGGAGCTGTGGCTGGGCCAGGAATCCGTACTATAAGGAGAAGGCTCACCCAAATAATCAAAGCCCGTCCAGACGAACTGTCCGATTGTCCAGTCATAATCATCAGACAAAGCAAAATCCTCATCGGGAAGATTCGACCAGGAACAACACTCCACATCATAACCGGAGCACTGATGGTCATCATACATCACACTGGCACCCTTCTGTACGGGAAATTTATAGACACCACGAGAACTTACAGTGGAAGCCGTCTCCGAACCGAGCACAATATTCTGTGGAAGAGTCTCATAAGACTCCACATAACGGTGAGCCCGATAATTAAGACCGGGTACATCAATCATTGCCGCAAACCCGTTGGCAAGCACGCAAGTTACCTGGTCCATACCGCAAGTAACGGGGCGTGTAGGGTCTTCGCGATGGCAAATATCCTGCAGGAAAGAAGCCACTTTGTAGCCCTCGGGACTACATTGGGTAGGAACCTCATTTCCTATACTCCACATTACCACACAAGGATTGTTCCGATAATGATGCAGCATGTTTACCATATCCTTTTCTGCCCATTCGTTGAAATAGCGGTGATAACCATTCTCACATTTGGCAATATCCCATTCATCGAAAGGTTCCAACATCATCATAAAGCCCATCTCGTCACAGAGTTCCACCAATTCGGGTGTAGGCATATTGTGGGAGGTACGGACTGCATCACATCCCATATCCTTCAATAATGTCAACTGACGGCGAAGAGCAGCCACATTGACAGCCGCACCCAACGGGCCCAAATCGTGGTGATTGCATACCCCCTGGAATTTACGGTGCTTACCATTCAGGAAGAATCCCTTATCAGCTATAATCTCAATGCTGCGGATACCAAAACGCGTGGTATATTCGTCAGTCTGTTTGCCATCTACATAAATCTTAGATACTGCCTTATATAAATAAGGTGTCTCAGGGGACCACAGAGACGGAGCATTTATCAGAAAATTCTGCTCAAATGGCTGTCCGTGATTAATTTTCCGGCTATTATCCTTACGGGCTACTATCTTACCGTCCGGCGCAATAATATCAGTAGAAATACGAACATCCGCATCACCGGCATTCCGTATTGTAGTACGCAGACGCACGGAAGCGTATTCAGCAGAAACATGCGGTGTGGTGAGCTGTGTACCCCAAACCGGAACATGAACACGTTCCGTAGTAACTAGGCGGACATTGCGATACAATCCCGCCCCCGGATACCAACGGGAGGACTGGGGTCTGTTTTCCAGACGGACAGCCAGCACATTGTTTTTACCGTCGGCATTCAGCAAACCGGTAACATCGCAATGAAAAGAGTTATACCCGAAAGGCCAGAAACAAGCTTCTTTCCCATTGACATAGACCCGAGCCTCACTCATAGCACCATCGAAAACCAGAGTGACCTGCTTGTCTGCAGAAGCATCAAAAGCCGTACGATACCAACCGACACCCACATAAGGCAACCCTCCGGTACGCCCGGTCTTTACGGAAGCTTGTTTTTCAAGGTCTTGCGTAACCGCTACCTCCTGCAAATCGTTGTTGCGGTCGAACGGACCAAAGATGGCCCAATCATGAGGAATGGTCACTGTTTCCCACTTACTGTCGTCTAAATTTGTTTGTGTTGCTTCGGGAACATCTCCCTTGGTGAACTTCCAGTTCTTTTCCAACAATGCTTCTGTACGCTGCGCCATTGCCGCCAAGGCAAAAAAAGCGCAGCAGGAAAAGATAAGTATTGTCTTTCTCATTCTTCTTTAAAAGATTTTGTTAATATAATTATTTAAAAGCATCCATTATCACAGTGGGGCGGCCGTCTTCAGTGAATGCCCCCAGCCGATATTGGTTCGGCCTGCATTCCGGTTCCCAGTAGAACACGCCCTTGCAGCGTCCGCCGGTATTCTCCTTGCACTCTTTCAGGATACGTGCCAGTTGGCGTTTCCCTTCTGCCAGCACGGAAGCACTTGCCAGATTCCCTTTGTCGTCGGCACACTCCATGCCGGTTTCCACCACCATCACGTCACAGTTGTATTTCCGGGCTACACTATTAATATTGGCAATACACTCGGTGATAGTTCTATCAGCTGTATATTCCTTGTGCTCGAGCATCGTCCAGTAAGGATAGAGCGACATGCCTATCATATCCCACTTACCGCCATTGGCTCTCAGTTCATCAAAGAACCAGGTATACAATTCGTTGTCATATCCATTGTCCAGATGGACGATGACAATGGCATCGTCGAAGACGGACTTTACCGCATCGTATCCTACATTGATAAAAGCAGCCAGGTTGGCAAAGTTCTCACGGTATTTCACTTCCTCGGAAGTGCTGTTGGAACCCTTTACATCACATTCCCTCACATCATAGGACGCACCACTCAATGCAGCATCTTCATCCCAGAGCATCCCCGAACGGATTTCATTACCTACCTGAACCCACTTGGGAGTAACTCCTGCCGCTTTCAGCGCATTAAGTACATCGGCAGTATGACCGGCGACGGCTTTCTTCAAGTCGGCCAAGTTCAGTCCTTTCCATGCAGCAGGCTTATGCTGCTGTCCAGGGTCGGCCCACCAGTCACTGTAATGGAAGTCTACCATTACGTCCATGCCCAGCTCTGCGGCACGCTTGGCTTTCGTCACCAAATCGGCCGTATTGCACCAGTTATCGTGTTCTTTGGGGTCGACCCATACTCTGAGTCGAACCGCATTCAGGCCCAAATCCTTCATCAGCTGGAAACAATCGGTCTCCACACCGGAGGTATTGTAAAATTTCATACCCTTATGTTCCATCTCCGTCACCCAACTGATGTCGGCACCTTTAGCAAAGTCTGTAGCCAGAGGTTCCTCCTTATCGGGAAGTCCACCAGCATTGGGGTCTGTCTCATTATTGCTGCTGCATGCAAATACTGCAAAGGCAATACAAAAAAAGAAAGTCAAAAACTTCATGTGTTTCATGGCGTTATCATCATTAATTGCGTACTGCAAATATAAGCATTTAGGGAATATAGAACTATATATCACCTTAATTTGTCAAAATACGGGTATCTGCAATCGTTTGCACAAACTTACAACCCGATAAACCTCAACGGATAAGCACAATTTACCTTATTACGTTATTTTTGCAATCGGATTAGGGAAGTTTACCTTATCTTTGTCCTCAAAACTATACCATGAATAAACCGCAGATTACCATCAAGGATATTGCCCGGGCGCTGAATGTCTCCCCCTCCACTGTGTCGAGGGCGCTGAAAGACAATCCGGACATCAGCAAGGAAACACGTGACCTTGTCCATGCCTATGCGCGCGAGCATAACTACAAGCCCAACGTACTTGCCGTAAATCTCCGCGCAAGCCGCAGCAATACCATCGGCGTCATTGTCCCCCAACTGGTACACCACTTCTTTTCCTGCGTATTGAGCGGAATTGAGAAAGCAGCGGCGGATGCCGGATATAATATCATAGTGGCGCAGAGCAGCGAATCGTACGAGCAGGAAGTGAAAATTGTACATTCTTTCCTTGCCGCCCGTGTCTGCGGAGTCATCGCTTCACTTGCCAAGGACACTTCCCAATACGACCATTACCAGGAGCTGCTGAACAACGATATTCCCATTGTCTTTTACGACCGTATATGTACGGGGCTGAAAACCGAGCGAGTGGTGGTGGACGACTATGCCGGCTCCTTTGCAGCCGTGGAATACATGATACAGACCGGATGCAAGCGTATCCTTTTCTATGGTGCGGCTCCCCACCTAGAGATTACCAAGAATCGCCGGAACGGCTACCTGGATGCCATGAAGAAGTATAAAATTCCGGTGGACGACAGCATGATTCTGTTGTGCGACACCCGTGAACGCGCCATCTCCATCACTCCCGACCTGCTGGAAAGCGAAAACCGCCCTGACGGTTTCTTTGCCATCAACGACGAGACAGCTTCGGGCATACTGTATGCCTGCAAACTGGTCGGCGTAAAAGTTCCCGATGAAGTATCCATCTGCGGATTCACCGACGGAGCCATTGCCCAAAGCACCGACCCGAAGCTGACTACCGTGGAGCAGCATGGCGAGGAAGTAGGTAAAAGCGCTTTCAGCATTCTGACCGGAAAGCTGGAGGGAGAAGAGAAAAGCAACAACAAGATAGTACGTACCAATCTGGTGATAAGAGGAACTACGAAATAATAAAACATATTAAACCATCATGAAAGTAAAACCCGATTTAAGTTTCTGGAAGCTGTGGAACATCAGCTTTGGTTTTTTCGGCGTACAGATTGCATATGCTTTGCAGAGTGCAAACATCAGCCGTATCTTTTCCACTTTGGGTGCAGACCCGCATAATTTGAGTTATTTCTGGATATTACCGCCGTTGGCAGGTATCATTGTACAACCCATCGTGGGAGCCGCCAGTGACAAGACCTGGACACGCTTCGGGCGGCGCATCCCTTATCTGTTTATAGGTTCGTTGGTGGCCGTACTCGTCATGTGCCTGCTACCCAATGCCGGAAGCTTCGGCATGGCAGTAAGTACAGCCATGATTTTCGGACTGGTATCGCTGATGTTCCTCGACACCTCCATCAATATGGCCATGCAACCCTTCAAAATGATGGTGGGCGACATGGTGAATGAGAAACAAAAAGGACTCGCCTACTCCATCCAGAGTTTTCTCTGCAATGCAGGCAGCCTGGTGGGATATCTCTTCCCGTTCATCTTTGCATGGATTGGCATCAGCAATACAGCTCCCCAAGGAGTAATCCCCGACTCGGTGATTTACTCATTCTACATCGGAGCGGCCATCCTTATCTTCTGCGTCATCTACACTTCGGTCAAAGTAAAAGAGATGCCGCCTGCCGAATATGCAGAGTATCACGGCATCACCGAAGAAGAGGAACATGAAAAGACCAACATGCTGAAGCTGCTCATCAAGGCTCCGAAAGCATTCTGGACTATCGGACTGGTACAGTTCTTCTGCTGGTTTGCTTTTATGTTCATGTGGACTTATACCAACGGCAGCATCGCTGCCAATGCTTTTGACGCTCCTACAGTAGAGCACCTGGTAGATGGTGTCACCAAAGTGGTACTCGACACCAAGAGCCTGCAATATCAGAATGCCGCCGACTGGGTAGGTGTACTGTTTGCCGTACAAGCCATCGGCTCTGTGCTTTGGGCCATCTGCATACCGATGTTCAAGGACCGTCGCCGGGTCTACTCACTCAGTCTTGTTCTGGGAGGTATAGGTTTCATTTCCACCTATTTTATGCACAATCCGTATATGTTGTTCATTTCCTTCCTGCTGATAGGTTGTGCATGGGCTGCCATGCTGGCACTGCCGTTCACCATCTTGACCAATGCACTGAGCGGAGGACATATGGGTACCTACTTAGGTCTTTTCAATGGTACCATCTGTATTCCGCAGATTATTGCGGCAGCTTTGGGCGGCAGTATTCTGTCCTTGTTTACTCCAAAAGGAGTACTGCCCCCCGAAATCAATATGCTTGTATTGGCAGGAGTGATGCTGATAATAGGTGCTTTCTGTGTATATTTAATTAAAGAGACTAAGGGAGAGAAATAGAATCAAGCTCCTACTTCTGCACACAGATGACACAGATAAGGCAGATGAACACGGATAAGTTTGTCTAATAATCCGTATTCATCTGCCTTATCTGTGTCATCTGTGTGCTATATTATCTTTTTTAATCCCCTCCCTTCCCCTTTCACTATTTTTGTCCTCACTTTTCTCTTTTATTTCCGCATATTGCGTATCTTTACGGCGATAACTACAGAAAACACGTCGCCATGAAAAAATACCTCAAGACCGATGAATGGAACATCATCGAAGACCAATTCCACCCCGACCGTCAACGGATGTCGGAAAGTATATTCAGCCTCGGAAACGGACGTTTCGGGCAACGGGGGTATTTTGAGGAGCCTTACAGCAGTGACAGTTACCGTGGTTCATTTGTGGCCGGCATCACTTTCCTGGACAAAACCCGCGTAGGATGGTGGAAGAACGGATTTCCCCCATATTACACCCGTATACCCAAGGCTGCTGACTGGAGCCGCATCAACCTGCGCCTCATCGATGAGGAACTCGATTTGGCAGGCTGGGATGTCGACAGCTTCAACCGCCGCCTGGATATGAAGGAGGGTATCTCCTACCGGGACATGGAGGTGACGTCTCCTCGCGGAAACCAGCTCCGCATCCATGTAGAGCATATCACAAATATGGCAAGACCCAACCTCTGTCTCATCAAGTACAGCGTGTCTTCCATCAACTATACCGGCAGAATCTCACTCGTGCCCATCCTTGACGGGAATATAGTAGACGATGCCGATCTGCCAAACCTGAAAATATGGAACATACTGCGTTCCGGTTCTACCAGCAGCTGTGCCTATCTCTGGACACAGACCCGCCGGGAAGATGCACAAGTGTGCTACGCCATGACTTACCAATTCTTCAAAAACAACAAGGAAACCACTGCCAACCCCATACGGATAGAAAAGGAAAAGCAGACCGGTTTCAGCGTAGGTGCCGACGTGAAACCCGGAGACAACGTGACACTCATCAAATACACCGCCATCGCTTCTTCTCTCTACCACGAACGGAGTGAATTGGTGGAACACTCCGTGGCCGAGGCACGCGAAGCCAAGAGCATAGGCTGGAATACGCTGGTAGAAGAGCATCGAAGGGCCTGGCAGGAAATCTGGGACGAAACGGATGTCGTCATCGAAGGGGACCCGGAAGCGCAACAAGGTATCCGGTACAACATATTCCAACTGTATCAGACTTACCGGGGAGATGATCCGCGCCTAAACATCGGCCCCAAAGGATTCACCGGAGAAAAATATGGCGGAAATACTTATTGGAACACGGAACTGTGTTGTGTACCGTTTTTTCTGCTCTCCACTCCCAAAGAGATTGCAAAGAACTTGCTGGCATATCGGTACAACCAGCTTCCCAAAGCCATCGAAAACGCCCGTAAACTGGGTTTCAAGGACGGTGCAGCGTTGTTTCCGCAGGTAACCAACAATGGAGAGGAATGCCACAGTGAATGGGAAATAACCTTCGAGGAAATCCACCGTAACAATATCATTGTCTATGCCATCGTTCAGCATGCAGCGCTGACGGGCAATATGGACTATATCGCTAAATATGGCCTGGAAGTAATGATTGCCGTCAGCCGTTTCTGGAGACAACGGGTATCCTTCTCCCAACCCAAACAGAAATATGTCATACTGGGGGTTACCGGCCCGGATGAATACGAAAACAATGTGGACAACAACTGGTACACTAACTATTCCTGTATACAGTGCCTCAAGATGACCCTCCGTTTTCTGGAAATGGTGGCACAGCAATATCCGGATGAATATGCCCACATACGCCGCATCACCAATCTCGACCAAGTGAAGGAAAGTGCCCGGTGGAGAGACATCATCGAACACATGTATCTGCCGGAAGACAAGGAACGGGGTATTTTTATCCAAAATGACGGCTATATGGATAAAGTACTGGAAAGTACAGATAACATTCCTGCCGAAGAACGCCCCATCAACCAACATTGGTCATGGGACCGCATTCTGCGCTCTTGCTACATCAAGCAGAGCGACGTGTTGCTCGGACTTTACCTCTATTATTTCTATTTTGACACGGAAACCGTCCGCCGCAATTTCGAGTTCTATGAGCCGATGACCGTACACGAATCCTCCCTTTCTCCCCACATCCATTCCATCCTGGCTGCACGCATCGGCAAAGTGGAAAAAGCTTACCAGCTTTTCCTGCATGCCACGCGGCTTGACCTGGACGACTACAACAACGAAGCGGACCAAGGTCTGCACATAACCAGTATGCCCGGCAGCTGGCTGGCCATTGTACGCGGATTTGCAGGTATGCAGGTGCTGAAGGAGACGTTGTGTTTCTCCCCTGTCATACCGCAAAAATGGGACAGCTATTCATTCAAGGTGAATTATCTGAAAAACACACTTCACATACGGGTAGGAAAAGAAATCGAAATCTCGCTTACAGCAGGCAGCAAAGTGGACATACAAGTCTACGGACACCCATATACGCTGGAACGGGGGACGGAATTGAAAATTAATATGCCAATGTGCCAATGACCTGCGGCGTGATAGCGCAGCATAAACATTGCGCAGCCAATTAGCACATTGGCACATTAAATCATCATTTATCCTATAACCGGGAGAACATTTGGTTGTTTTCCCGGTTTTATGTTTTTATATATACCTGAACGAATAACTATATACTTGTTTACCAATGAAAAAAATGTTTCTTTTCGCCCTGGTCATGGCGTTGCTCATCACGTCGTGCGGGCAAAAACAAAAGGGTAGCAATACCCTTATCCGACCGGTGAAGACTGCGCAAGTCAGTTCACAGTCGGTTATCCGCAAAGACTTCTCCGGAATAGTGGAAGCCGTGGAATATGTGAGACTTGCCTTCCGCGTCAGCGGACAAATCATCAACCTCCCGGTTGTAGAGGGACAGCGGGTAAAAAAGGGGCAACTGATTGCCGCCATCGACCCACGCGACATCTCCCTGCAATATGCAGCCGACAAGGCTGCCTACGAAACAGCTGCCGCACAAGTGGAACGTAACAAACGGCTGCTTGGCCGCCAGGCTATCTCCGTGCAGGAATACGAAATCAGCGTAGCCAACTATCAGAAAGCAAAATCCACTTACGAGTTGTCCGGCAACAATATGCGGGATACGCGGCTGACAGCCCCTTTCGAGGGTTCCATCGAAAAACGGCTGGTAGAGAACTATCAGCGTGTCAATGCAGGAGAAGGGGTTGTACAGCTGGTAAATACACAGAAGCTACGAATCAAGTTCACCGTACCGGATGATTATCTCTATCTGCTCCGTGCCAAGGACGTAAAGTTCAAGGTGGTGTTCGACAGTTACCCTGCAGAGGCTTTCGATGCCAGACTGGAAGAGTATCTTGACATCTCCACAGCAGGGACGGGTATTCCGGTGACAATAACAATTGACGACCCGCACTTTGACCGTACACGTTATGACGTAAAACCGGGATTCACATGCAAAATAAAGCTGGCATCGGATGTCGCTCCCTTTCTGGAAGAAAAGCTGATGAATGTACCGTTAAGCGCCGTATTTGGCGACAGTGAAAACCGGAAAACGTATGTATGGGTGGTGGAAGGTAATAAAGTCAGTCGCCGCGAAGTGACCGTTTATTCTCCAACGGGAGAGGCAAACCTGCTTATTTCTAAAGGGTTGGAACCGGGAGAAACCGTTGTGACGGCCGGAGTATACCAGCTGACAGAAGGAGAAGCAATAAAGGTACTAATGTGATTAATCACATTGGCACATTACATTCCCCATTTATCTAAAAAATATTCATTATGAATCTAGCCCAATATTCATTAGACAACACGAAGATAGTCTACTTCTTTCTGGCTGTGCTGCTTATCGGCGGTATACTGTCATTCGGCAGGTTGGGAAAGAAGGAAGACGCACCTTTCGTCATCAAGTCGGCAGTCATCATGACACGCTACCCGGGAGCGGAGCCGGCAGAAGTGGAACGGCTCGTCACCGAACCCATCTCCCGAGAAATACAGTCGATGAGCGGCGTCTACAAGATAAAGTCAGAGTCTATGTACGGACTCTCCAAGATAACCTTCGAACTGCAACCGTCACTCTCTGCCGCATCCATTCCGCAGAAGTGGGACGAACTGCGGCGTAAAGTGCTCAATATACAGCCCCAACTGCCCGCAGGCTCTTCTGTACCGACCGTCTCGGATGATTTTGGAGACGTTTTCGGCATCTATTACGGCCTGGTGGGTGACGACGGTTTCTCTTATGAAGAAATGAGAAACTGGGCGGAACGAATCAAGACACAAGTCATCACAGCAGACGGTGTGATGAAGGTAGCCCTTTTCGGTACACAGACAGAGGTCATCCATATATTCATCTCCGTAAACAAGCTGGCAGGAATGGGTATCGACCCCAAGCAGCTGGCCAGCCTGCTACAATCGCAGAACCAGATTATCAATACGGGTGAAATCAGCGCCGGAGAACAACAGTTACGCATTGTGGCCAACGGTACCTACACGACTGTCGATGATATCCGCAACCAGGTTATCACTACCTCCGGCGGACAAGTCAAGCTGGGTGACATCGCCATCATTGAAAAGGGATACATGGAACCTCCCGGCAATATCATGCACGTCAACGGAAAGCGCGCCATCGGTATCGGCATCTCCACCGACCCGACAAAGGATGTGGTAAAAACCGGTGAACTGGTAGACCGGAGACTTGCCGAACTCATGCCCCTCATCCCCGTGGGACTGGAACTGGAAAGTCTGTATCCCGAAAACGTGATTGCCCAAGAAGCCAACAACGGGTTCATCATCAATCTGATAGAATCCATCCTGATTGTGATTGTAATCATCATGCTGGTGATGGGCATGCGTGCAGGAGTACTGATTGGCTCTTCCCTTATATTCTCTATCGGAGGCACACTGCTCATTATGTCGTTTCTTGGCGTAGGTCTGAACCGGACCTCCCTCGCCGGATTCATCATAGCCATGGGAATGCTGGTGGACAATGCCATCGTGGTGACAGATAATGCCCAAATTGCCATTGCCCGCGGCATCGACCGCCGGAAAGCGCTGATAGACGGTGCCACCGGTCCCCAATGGGGATTGCTGGGAGCAACGTTCATTGCCATCTGTTCATTTCTGCCACTGTATCTAGCTCCCTCTTCCGTAGCCGAAATCGTGAAACCGCTATTCGTAGTGTTGGCCATTTCCCTGGGATTAAGTTGGGTGCTGGCGTTGACACAAACCACTACATTCGGCAACTTCATACTGAAAGCAAAGGCTAAAGATGGTAGCAAGGACCCATACGACAAGCCTTTCTACCATAAATTCGCCTCCATCCTCAGCACACTGATACGCAAGAAGGCGTTGACCCTTGGAAGCATTACAGCACTGTTCATCCTCTCCCTCATCGTCATGGGGCTGATGCCCCAGAACTTCTTCCCTTCTCTGGACAAGCCCTACTTTCGGGCAGATGTATTCTATCCGGACGGGTACAGCATCCGCGAAGTAGAAACCGAAATGAAAAAGGTGGAAGCGCATCTGATGCAGCAGCCGGAAGTGAAACGGGTATCCGTCACATTCGGCAGCACACCGTTGCGTTACTATCTGGCCTCCACTTCCGTCGGTCCCAAACCTAACTTCGCCAATATCCTGGTGGAAGTAACGGACAGCAAATATACCAAGAAGCAGGAAGAGAACCTTGATGCCTACATGAAGGCCAACTATCCCAATGCCATCACCCGTACCATGTTGTTCAAACTCTCTCCTGCTGTAGATGCCGCCATTGAAATCGGGTTCATCGGCAATAACACGGATACGCTGGTCATGTTGACCAACAAGGCTCTGGACATCATGCACCGTGACGGCGAACTTATCAACGTGCGCAACTCCTGGGGCAATAAGATACCGGTATGGCATCCCGTTTACAGTCAGGAGCGTGCACAACCGTTGGGTATCTCCCGTCAAAGCATGGCACAGAGTATCCAGATCGGTACGAACGGCATGACACTTGGGGAATACAGGGAAGGAGACCAGGTACTTCCCGTTCTGTTGAAGGATAAAACTATCGACTCTTTCCGCATCAACGACTTGCGTACACTCCCCGTATTCGGCACTGCACGCGAAACAACCACTCTGGAACAAGTCGTCAGCCGGTTCGACTTCCAGTACAAGTTCTCCAATGTGAAAGACTACAACCGGCAGATGGTGATGATGGCGCAGGCCGACCCACGCCGCGGTGTGAATGCCATTGCCGCCTTCAACCGTATATGGAAGCAAGTGCAAGAAGAGATTGATGTGCCCGAAGGTTACACCATGAAATACTTCGGAGAGCAGGAAAGCCAGGCAGAAAGCAATGCCGCACTGGCAGCTAACCTGCCGCTGACATTCTTCCTTATGTTCGTCACCTTGCTGTTTCTGTTCCGCAGCTACCGGAAGCCGATTGTTATCCTGCTGATGCTGCCGCTTATCTTTATAGGTATTGTACTGGGACTGGTGGTATTGGGGAAATCATTCGACTTCTTCTCCATCCTCGGCTTGCTGGGGCTGATTGGAATGAATATCAAGAATGCCATCGTGCTGGTGGACCAGATTGATACGGAAACCGCTGCCGGAAAAGCACCGCGTGAAGCCGTTATCAGTGCAACGACCACCCGTATTGTCCCGGTGGCCATGGCATCGGGTACCACTATCCTGGGAATGTTGCCGTTATTGTTCGACGCCATGTTCGGCGGCATGGCGGCAACCATCATGGGTGGTTTGCTGGTAGCCTCGGCATTGACACTATTCGTGCTGCCGGTGGCTTATTGCGCCATTCATAAAATCAAGTGAGAGAACATTCAACAATTTACAGTTTACCAATTGAATGATGAAAACAAATATACTTATTCTATCATTACTGTGCTCAGGACTGAATGCCGGGGCACAACAAGCATATCTGAGCCGCGAAGAATACCGCGACAAGGTAGAAGCATACAGCCAGATTCTGAAACAACAGCATCTGAAAACATTCGCCAGTACCGAGGCACGCAAGATTGCCTCCACCGGTTTCCTGCCCCAGATTGACATCACTGCCGAGGGTACCGCCAATCTCAATCATCTGGACCAATGGAACAGTCCGAAAGGAGACTACCACCCTTATACCTATCAGGCACTTGCCACCTTGACGCAGCCGCTTTATACCGGAGGTTCCCTAATAGCCCAAAAGAAAGTGGCGCAAGCCGAAGAGGCACTGGACCAACTTACCACAGAGCTGACCCTCGACCAGATACACTATCAAAGTGACGCCGTCTATTGGAATGCCTCTGCCGCCCGTGCCGGTCTGAAAGCCGCGGCTACCTTTCAGGATATTGTACAACAGCAGTACGACATCATCCAAGACCGCTTTGATGACGGTGCCATCAGCCGCACAGACTTGCTGATGATTTCCACCCGACGTAAGGAAGCCGAATTGCAGTACATCAAGGCACGCCAAAACCATACCCTTGCCCTGCAAAAACTGAATATCCTTATGGGCTCGGAACCGGACGCTCCCATAGACAGCATAGCCGAAATAGATATACCGACTGCCTCCATCATACCTCTGGGCCTGGATGATGTGCTGCTTCGCCGGGCAGAATATGCCAGTACCTCCGTGAACATCGCCCGCAGTGAAGCGCAACGGCATGCCGCCCTCAGCCGCTACAACCCACAAGTCAGCATGTTTCTCGCTACCGGTTGGGATACGGGAATCACCTATATGGGGCAGGATGTACCTCATACTCCCGTCGTAGGAGTCAATGTCAGCATCCCCATCTTCCGTTGGGGAGCCCGCTTCAAGACAAACCGCCAACAGAAAGCCTATATCGGCATACAGAAGCTGCAACAAAGCTATGTAACGGACAATATTCTGGAAGAGCTCTCCGCAGCCACCACAAAACTGACGGAAACTGAACAGCAAGTCAAGACGGCCCAGGAGAATATGATACTCGCCGAAGAGAATCTGGGCCTTGTCACCTTCTCTTATAATGAAGGAAAAGCCAGCATGGCAGATGTGTTGTCCGCACAACTCTCGTGGACGCAGGCACACACCAACCTGATTGATGCGTATCTGGCGGAGAAGATGGCGATGGCTGAATATTGGAAGGTGGTTAGTGAATGAAATGCCCCTCAAAGAAAAACATACAAAAAACTCCGGCATAGCTTTACAAAGCCATACCAGAGTTTCTTTATATTTTTCCTACTGACCGTTTATCCCAGGAATGAAATCAGCACACCCGCCGCAACAGCCGAGCCGATTACGCCGGAGATATTACTGGACATACAGTAATTCAGCACATGGTTTTTCGGGTCATACTTCGTTGCTATTTCATTGCAGACACGGCTTGCCATGGGTACGGCACTCAGGCCGGTAGCACCAATCAGCGGATTGATCTTCTTCTTGCTGAATAGGTTGAACAGCTTCACAAAGAAAATACCTCCCGTAATGGACAATGCAAATGCCAAGAAACCACCAATCACAATACCGATAGTCGTCCAATTCAGGAATGCCTCACTGGTCATCGTGGCGCCAACGCTCAATCCTAAGAAGATGGTAGCTGCATTCATGATACTATTAGCAGCAGCATCAAACAAGCGGCTTGTATCCGAACCGATTTCCTTAATCAAGTTACCGAACATCAACATACCAATCAAAGGTACTGCTGTGGGCACAAATAAAGCAACAATCGTAGTCACTGCAATCGGGAAGATAATCTTCAATACACGCAGATTCTTAATCTCGGTTTTCGAAGGATACAGCTTCTCCTGCTCCTTCATGTTAATCATCAATTCCTTCTTGGTACAGAACAGCTTCACCACCATCGGAATGATGACCGGTACCAGCGCCATATAAGAATAAGCAGCAATGGCAATCGGTCCCAACAGATGGGGAGCCAGCTTGATGGTAGTAAAGATAGCCGTAGGACCATCGGCACCACCGATAATGCCCAACGCACCTGCTTCCTGCGGAGTGAACCCTATCATCACAGCACAAAGCAGTACGGTGAAAATACCTAACTGCGCAGCCGCACCGAATATGGAGAGACGCAAGTTACGGAGCATCGGACCGAAGTCTGTCAGCGCACCCACACCCATAAAGATAACAGGCGGCAGAAAGCCGGTCTTAATCAGCATATAATAAATGAAGTTCATCAGTCCGAGGTCGTGCGCAATCTCGTGCAACGGCATCTCCCAAATATTCTTCATCACCCCGCCTACCATGACCATTCCGTTTTCATCTGCCTGAATCACCCCCATCTCGCCGCCGGGAAAGTTGGCGATGAGTACACCGAAAGCGATGGGTACCAGCAACAATGGTTCATAGTGCTTCTTGATGCCCAAATAAAGCAGGATAAAAGCGATGGCATACATCACGAGGAACGACGGATCAGCAATGATATTGCTGAAGGCCGTCATATCATAGAGTTTTGCAAATATATCTTCCATTATCCTATCTTCATTAATACATCATCTTCAGAAACAGAGTCACCCGGATTGACACAGATGGCAACAACCGTTCCATCAAAGTCTGCACGGATGGCATTGTATGTCTTCATAGCTTCGATATAGCAGAGAAGATCGCCACTCTTCACCTTGTCACCCACTTTCAACGGGGTTTCTTGTGCATTCTTCGTCAAGAAGAACTTGCCTTCGAGCGGAGCCGGAATATCCTGACCTTCGCCTACGGGAGAAGCAGTCACCTTCTCGGTAGCCGAAGCGGGCAGGTCAATGTCACCATAAGCCACCGTTACGCGGTAGGCCTGACCGTCCACCTGCACGGTGAGCGTCTTGGGTTTGGCATCGTCCAGCGGAGATTTGTCACGTTCAGCACGGCGTTTCTCCACATCCTCCAGGAAGTCCTGTTTGGCCTTGCCACTCTTGTAAGCCTCGTATTGAGCCGGGTGCATGGCGTATTCGAAAAGCTCTTCGTCGTCCTCGCCCAATTCCCATTTGTTTTCCTTCATCAGCTTGCGGTACTTGTCCAAAGCATCGGGATAGTTGTCCTGCGGATTGCCGGTGAAGAATTTACGTCCTTCGCGCTCTGCTTTCTCAATAAGCTCAGGAGCCAATTCACCCGGCAACTTACCGGCTTTGCCCAGCAGCATATCCCAAATATCATCGGCAATCATGCCCCAGCGTTCCTTGCCCTTCTCCATAGCAATGACGTTCATCATGGAGAGATTCTTGACATACTGGCTAAACGGAGTCACCAATGGCGGATAACCTACACGCGGCCAGACGTATGCCACTTCGTTGAACAACTTGATGAGCAATTCATCCTGCTTCATGAAGGGCAGGTTGCGTTTTGCCTTATATTTGTTAATGGATTCCAAATTGGACTCCAGGTCTGCCATCAAACTGCCCATCATGCCGCCCGGAAGTCCAGGACCAATCAGCAGGGAGTTCATCAAACGGTTACGCGGGCTGATGTACAAGCCAAGGAAATCATCCATAAATTCCTGGATGAGGGCACGTACCTTCATATATGCCTCCATGTTGATTTCGGGCACCTGGAAGCCTGCATCTTTCAGCATAGCCTGCACGCTGAGCAGGTCTGCATGTCCTGTACCCCATGAAAGCGGTTCCATACCTACATCAATATAGTCGCAACCTGCCTCGCACACTTCAAGAATGCTTGCCATATTGAAGCCGGGCCCCGCATGACTATGGTACTGGATAGGAATATCGGGATGTGCCGCCTTGATATTGGCCACAATCTTACCCAGGGAAACCGGACGTCCGATGCCTGCCATATCCTTGATGCAAATTTCATCGGCACCAGCCTTGATAAGCTTCAAAGCCATGTTCGTGTAGTATTCTACGGTATGGATAGGTGAATGGGTGATGCAGAGCGAACATTGGGAAATCATTCCGGCATCGTGTGCATAACCAATGGAAGGAATGATATTGCGAGTATCGTTCAGACCGCAAAAAGTACGCGTGATGTCCGTACCTTGCGCTTTCTTCACCTTATAGAACAGCTTGCGTACATCGGCGGGCACGGGACTCATGCGGAGGCCATTCAAGGCACGATCCAACATGTGAGTCTGGATACCGGCTTCGTGGAACGGCTTCGTCCATTCGCGCACGGCTTTATTCGGATTCTCCCCAAACAGCAGATTTACTTGTTCAAAACCTCCGCCATTGGTTTCCACGCGCGCAAAACAACCCATCTCAATGATAGCGGGAGCTACTTTCACCAGCTGGTCAACACGGGGTACATATTTTCCGGCACTCTGCCACATGTCCCTGAATACCAAGCTGAACTTAATTTCCTTTTTCATACTAAATTATTCGGTGTGTTTTTATATAAGATTATTATTTCAGATTTTTTCTACCTTAGCAACTTTACCCTTACCTTGTGTCACTACTGTTACGGCTGCACTGATAGCTGCCAGAATATTACCGGGGACAGGTGCAGGACCATTTGCTGCAGCTTTGGCCGGTACCACTTCTTCGGGTGCATATTTGTTCACAAGTGCAATGAGACATTTTCCTAAGTAGATAACAATCAGCAGGATAGCAAAGACTGTTGCCATACCTACCACCATTAGCAGAAGTGCTATGTTCAAGTTTTCCATATTATAAATTATTAGTTATTCCGTAGGATTTAAAAAAAATCGTTCGAAATTAGCGATTATCCGTTAAAGAAAGGTGGTAAAAAATAATAAAAGATGCTAAAACGTCACTTCCCGCACTACCGGAGAGGTGGTACGGGAAGTGTATAATACCCCATTTATGTCAAGAAAAGAGGCAATTGGCGGGATGGGAAAAATCAGCCCAGCGGGTTCTCTCCCTGATCGCCGTCGTTGCCGCCCTGGTTGCTGCCACCTTGATTGCCACTGTCAGAAGAAGGAAGCTTGCCCCACTCTTCCCAAACAATCTTCGTATTCACCATGCTGCGGGTAATCACCTGACGGCCACTATTACGCTCCACTTCGGGCAAAAAACGGACACGTACTCCGTTAATCAGCGAAGCGCTTACCTCCGCAGCCGTCGACACTCCTCTTTTAATAGAGGTGGCAGTATAGTAGAAGGTGCCTACACCGTTTATCTTCACAGTACGTCCCTGCCCCATGAAATTGCTCAATACACGCCCCAAGTTCTCCATCACCGCATACGTGTCACCACGGGTCACGGTAGAAAGAACAGACAACTCGTCTGCCACTTCACGGGTAGTAACCGCCTTGCCCCAGGTTACTGATTGAGGATACCACAAATCGTTTACTTTTTTCTGAACTCTTTTAAAAAATGCCATAATCGTAATGTTTTAAATGATTAATTAATAATGTATATCCGGTTTCTCTTGTCTCACCCGAGAAGCAGAAGTTTTCATCGTGAGGCCTCAACGATTCAGCCGTCTGCTTTTCTCAAATTCGATGTTGCAAAGTTAGGGTGGGAAACAAGGGAAAACAAGAAAATGGCATCTACAACCAATTTCCATAAATCACTAAAATACAAACAATTACAAAAACAATATCTCTACAAGAAGAAGGGAGAAATAAAGCTGAAATAAGAAGAATAAGGTGATAATCTCTACAAGCTATACACGCAAACTTCTGATAATGAAGGCACCTATATCTTCCGGTCTCTACAAGATAGTTACTATAAGCTATTCTTTGCAATATGACATCATTTAGAGTTTATGCCAGTGAAAAGAAAGAATGCACACATAGAGAGAATGTGCCTCTCTACGTGTTTGGCTGATTTTACTTTGTTACTGCATTATACAAATCCTGGTAGGTTTTCACCACACTATACGCCACATCGCCAGTGCTGATAGCTGCAAAGTGGCGACGGGCGCACTCTATCTTGGCATCCTCGGCACGGCGAAGTTGTGATACTTCGATGTCGTTGCCTTTGGTTTCTGCCACGAAATAGACGTGCTTCACGGAATCTTCTCGAAAAGCTACAGCCCAGTCGGGATTATATTTGCCCATCGGAGTGTTGATGTAGAATCCACCGGGCAGTTTGCTATATACCACCACATCATCCTCAGCTTCCAGCGACTCGGCAAAACTCTTTTCGATACCTTCACTATCTACCACTACAAGATCGTAAAGCGACTTGGTACTTTCGATAGCATTCTTGCCAAGTGTACCACGCAGCGTAGCTTCCTCAAAGATGCCAGTACCAAAAGTTCCAGCACATTTCTCATACTGAATGTGTTGGATGAGCGAGATAGCCTTACAATCGTTGATGATGCGACCGGCTTTGATGATGAACTCTTCTGGATTCAACTTGAACTGATGGAAAGTCGCATGATTAACGCCTTTCAGCATTTCTACAATGGTGCGGCGAGTTAGACCGGTGGATTGTACGAGTTCACCTACCAAGTCGTAAGTTACTTCTGCTCCAATAACTTCCGTTACCCGAATGGTTTTCACTGTAGCAGCACTCATGGCTGCTCCGGCTTCCAATTCTTCGCGGTCACGGATGCTTTCCATGCCGCCACTCTCCACTACAATACGGATTTCTGTCACATTCAGGTGCTTGTCGAGTGCATCAATGGCACTCTTGATGAGTTTTGACGTTTCAAAACTCACGTTATAGTAGGTACGTGTATTGATGCGCCGCCACAACTCTTGCCACTCTTTTTTGTTGAAGTTGTCTTTCACTAAGTGAGCCTCCGTTTTATTACGTCCATTGGCTGGTTTGAAGGCATCGGGATTGAACACTTTATCCAACTGTTTGATGATAAACGAATGTAGATTTTCCACCTCACCAAACTGGAGCGAATCGGCTTTCTTTTCGTCAAAGTACTTTTGCGTGAGCTTGCCCTTCTTGATGTAACCTTGGACTATCAGTTCTTCGTGGATTTCCACGGCCTGTTCGGTCGTAATCTTTATGCTGTGTCCATCTTGTGTCTGTGCCAGTTGGTCGGCAAACAGTGTGGCTGTCACCACTACCGGACGGCTGGCACAGGCTTCTGCCATATCGTTTTGCAGCTTCTTGGCAAAGTCGTCATAGCTCTCGCTGGCAATAACGGTCAGGATATTGGTGTCGAACACATGGTCACCCAATACGTCGGCATCTTGACGTTCGCCCTTATCGTTGACGCATAGGCGCATACCACGCCCCACCTCCTGACGTTTCTTGATTTCGTTGGAGGTGTCTTTCAACGTACAAATCTGGAACACATTAGGATTGTCCCAACCTTCCTTCAAGGCCGAGTGAGAGAAGATGAAGCGAATGGGGCAACTTTGGCTAAGTAAGCGTTCCTTATCCTTCATGATAAGGTCGAAGCCACGTTCTTCGTTTTCGCCTTCCTTATTCTTCGATTCCACGTTCTTCCCTTTTTTATCAATAGAAAAGTAACCATCGTGAATGTTTTCGGGCGCATTCTTCGGATTGGAAAGGAAGCGAGTGTAGGCAGTATCCTTAAAGGTAGACATAAGCTCTTGCAAGGCACGTTGGTATTCCTCTTCAAACATCCGTGCAAATTTCCCCTTCTCTGCCGTGTCCTTACCGTAGATGCGGTAACTATCCACATGATCGATAAAGAAGAGCGAAAGCACCTTGATGCCGCGAGCAAAAAGTTGGCGTTCACGTTCCAAATGAGTCTTGATGGTTTCACGTATCTGGTGGCGACGGAGAATATCCTCATTCACGCTGCCCACCACCTCACCGGGATGAAGCGTCAGTCCGTTGAGGAAATGCACGGTATTGGTCAATCCGTCTATACATTCCACTTTAAAGTTATTGGCATACTCCTGCAAACCACCGCTTTGCTCTTTGAGATCGAACCCTTCGCCGACCAAGCGAATGGTCTGGCGTGTGCCATTGGCAGTCTTGACATCGAAGCCCAATCGAGCTTGGGGATTGCCTTTGCTAATGACGATTTCATCCAGATAGACATAGCTATTGGTAGCTGTAGAACCCACTTGATGCACACTGCGTACCTCTATTTTCTTCACCAGCTTCTTGTTGTAAGCGTCGATGGCATCGAGGCGATATACTTGGTTGAATATTTCACGGTGCGTGGCACTATAAAGTAAGGTAAAGAGCGGGTTAAACAGTTTGATACCTTTTCGTGTGGCATTACTTTTATCCGTTCCCAACACGCTTTGCGGCTCGTCAATAATTAGGATGGGATTCGTTTTTGCCAAGATGTCAATAGGCTTTCGCGAACCGAACTCATCACGACGTGAGAAGATGATACGGGCTGCGGAATCACCTGCGCGACCTTCCTTGTTTTTATCCTCGTTAAGCGAAGCATTGAAAGCCTGCGTATTGATAATCATTGCATGAATGCCGTTATCCGAAGCAAAGGCATCAATCTTAGCGAGCTGCTTCGAGTTGTAGATGAAGTATTGCATGCGCTTACCATATTCTCCAGCAAAGTGCTCTGCCATACTCTCAAAACTCTTGAACACGCCTTCGCGGATGGCAATACTTGGCA